>Ga0105162_1000094_pt1 | contig 59362 bp, 58 predicted proteins | sample JNZ201metaG_FD_81532 | JGI IMG/M metagenome (GOLD analysis project Ga0105162, IMG submission 81532) | Hot spring microbial communities from Jinze hot spring, China to study Microbial Dark Matter (Phase II) - JNZ 20120812A | ecosystem: Environmental > Aquatic > Thermal springs > Hot (42-90C) >...
GTTGTCAAGCACGAAATGTTTGTTAAATTCTTTTAATCAAAATGTTCTGAATCTCACAATCTTTTCATTGAGAAATTATGATCTGAAAGAATTCGCATCTATAAAACTGAATCGAAAAAATTGAGGATGGAAGGCATAGGGGGTTTGGTTTTAGAATTTTTATGAGATGAACGTGGGTCCTGATGATAAATTGAAGGCTGTGCTATCGGAGGTTTTTTCAAGGCTTTTTAAATTTTATGGGGAATTACCTGAACCTGTGGGCACGCCCTTTGAGGTGTTGGTAAAGACCTTATTGTCGCAAAACACCAACGATAGAAACCGCGACAAGGCATATCAAGCCCTGAGGGACCGCTTTCCGGACTGGAGGAGTTTGCAGGATGCTTCAGAAGAAGAGATAGCCCAGTGTTTACGTCCAGCAGGCTTAAATCGGCAAAGGGCGAAGCGCCTTAAAGCTATAGTCGAGCATATCTTAAAAGGCAGATTTTCTCCGACACTAAGTGAACTATGTGAAATGCAACAAACGGAAGCCTTAGGATGGCTTAGAAGATTGCCAGGCATTGGTCCAAAAACCGCCATGTGTGTTTTAGCTTTTGGATGTAAAAGAGACCTATTCCCTGTAGATACCCATATCCTGCGTATAACGAAGAGGTTAGGGATAATACCCCCGCAAACTAGTTTAGAAAAGGCCCATGAATTATTGGCCCCCTTGGTTCCAAAGGGACACGCCAGACAACTTCACTTGCTCTTAATTCGCTTTGGCAGGGAAATCTGTAAAGCACGAAGGCCCCTCTGTGGCTATTGTCTGTTCCCTGAGTTTTGTTTATATCCTCATAAATGAACAAAAGCATCAAAAAAATGAGCGTCAGGAACCAATCAGAAGAAATTATACTTCAAAAATGCCTACACGAACTCAACTGTAATAGACTGGTCACAATCAAAGGGTTATCAACTGGAGCACTAGGACTAATGCTTTCCCAACTTTTTGAGATTTTAAACGGCATTGTTATTACTCCTAGTGAAGAAAAAGCTGAAGAACTTGAAAGCAATATTAACTTTTTTTCGCAAAGACGCATATCGCAAATCTTATCACCTGATCCTTATGGAATTTTAGAGCGAGAGCTATCCGCAATGGGAGCACTTTACAGATTCTTCTCAGGCGATATAAGAACGATAGTAACCACCCCTCAAGGTTTGTTATTAAAGGTACCCTCTGAGGATAAATTAAGATCAAGTACCTTTTCAATTTCTGTAGGAAGAGAAGAAAACCGACAAAGGATTATAGAGAGGTTGATAGAACTAGGGTACGAAAGGGTACCAATGGTAGAAATCCCTGGCGAATTCAGCCTGAGGGGTGCCATTTTAGACATATATCCCCCGGGCTCTGATAATCCGTTAAGGATCGAGTTCCATGACGAATATGTGGAGTCCATACGGCTTTTCGATGTGAGGACACAACGTTCAATCCGTTTCCTGGAGAAAGCGGATATCGGAGCTGCAAGGTTAGAGGGTGAAAAAACGTTGTTGAGTAGCTTATATGGTGTGGTGGTAATGGTGGATCCTGAGGAAGTTCTAGAAGAGATCCGAAACCTTGAAGAAGCCGAAGGCAGGCAGATACTAAGGGTTTTGGAGGAGCTTCCTCGCATTTTGATTAACCCTATGATCGCCAAAGGCGCAGAGCTTCATGTAGAAACCCATAAAGTCACGGGGTTGCGTGAAAAGGTATTGGCAAAAGGGCTGAGCGCTTTAGCGTCTTTCTTGTCAGACTACCTCGCAGAAGGATATGAGATCCACCTTGTTTCTTCTACTCCTTATCAAACCGAAAGGCTGAAAGAGCTTCTTAAGGATTATGGGTTCACCTTTGACGGCTATAAAGAGTACATAAGCTTTGAAACTGGGGAACTTACTGAAGGATTCGTCTGGCCTTCTCTGAGATTGCTTTATATAACGGAATTGGAGATCTTTGGAAAAAGGGTCACCTCAAAGAGCAAAAGGCCACAGGAAAAACGCAGTGCCTTGTCTTCCATATCCATAGAAGACCTCACACCAGGCGATTACGTGGTCCATGTAGATTATGGCATTGGGATATTTAGGGGCTTAAAGAGGTTGGACGTCAACGGACTAAAGGACTTCTTGATGATCGAATATGAAGGGGGTGACAAACTTTACGTTCCAGTAGAACGACTCAATTTAATCCACAAATGGATAGGTCCCTCGGACCATCCTCCTAAACTTTCACGTCTTGGCGGAACCTCCTGGCAGCGCTTGAAAATCCGGACAAAGAAGGCTGTTGCTGAAGTAGCTAGAGAACTCCTTGAACTATACGTACAACGTAAGACCTCGGTTGGCTTTGCCTTTAGCCCACCCGATCCGCTCTTTCGCGAATTCGAAGCTACTTTCCCCTATGAGGAAACACCCGACCAATTGGAAGCTATCGAGGCGGTTTTAAGGGATATGACCTCTCCCTACCCTATGGACCGTTTAATATGCGGGGATGTGGGCTTTGGGAAAACAGAAGTAGCTATAAGGGCTGCCTTTAAGGCCGTTATGGACAACAAACAGGTAGCGGTGTTGGTGCCGACCACTGTATTAGCTGAACAACATCTCCGCACTTTTAGGGAACGCTTTGAAAGATACCCTATTGTCGTTGAATCCCTCAGCCGGTTTAAGACCCCGCGTGAGCAAAAAGAAATCCTAAAGAGGTTAAAAGCAGGTAAGATCGACGTAATCATCGGAACTCATAGACTTTTACAAAAGGATGTGGAGTTTAAAGATTTGGGATTGTTGATCGTAGATGAAGAACAAAGGTTTGGCGTGAAACACAAAGAAAGGTTAAAGGAACTTAAGAGAAACGTAGATTGTCTTACCTTAACTGCAACTCCCATTCCCCGTACCTTACAGATGGCCTTGATCGGTATCAAGGAAATTAGTCTAATAACCACTCCTCCTCCAGAACGTCAGCCTATTAAGACGCGAATAATCCCTTTTGATAAAAAGCTCATTAGAAAAGCCATCCTTTTTGAAATAGAGCGAGGAGGCCAGGTGTTTTTCATCCATAATAGGGTAGCTGATATCTTTAACCTTAAACGGCAACTCGAAGAGATAGTGCCAGAAGCCCAAATCGGTGTGGCTCATGGTCAAATGTCCTCCAAAGACCTTGAAAAGGTAATGTATAAGTTCGTGACAGGTCAGATAAATGTGTTGCTCTGTACCAGCATTGTGGAATTGGGGTTAGACATACCTAATGCCAATACGATCATCGTCAACGAAGCCCATACTTTTGGCCTAGCTGATTTATATCAATTGAGAGGCAGGGTAGGTAGGTCCTGGAAGAAGGCCTTCGCTTATTTTATAGTCCCCTCAACAGACCTCCTCACTAAGGATGCTAGGCGACGTTTGAAGGCCCTTGAGGAATTTACAGAACTTGGGTCCGGTTTCAAACTTGCTATGAAGGACTTGGAGATTAGGGGGGCGGGTACCTTATTTGGGCATAGACAATCGGGGCATGTGTTCGACGTAGGTTTTGAACTCTACCAAAAGCTCTTAGAGGAAACCTTGAGGGAACTTAAAGGGGAAAAACCCCGGCCTTTAACCCCTGAAATCAACATCCCCATCGAGGCTTACATACCAGCGGATTACATAGAGTCGGACGCGGAGAGGTTATTGGTCTACAGAAGGCTTTCAATGGTAGAGGATTCTCAGGAATTAGAGGAGATAAAGGAAGAATTAAAAGACCGCTATGGTCCTATCCCCGCCCCACTGAAGGGACTGTTAGAGGTTATATCGCTTAAGCTAAAACTCCAAAAGCTTGGAATAAGAAGGTTAGACTTTACAGGTGAAGGATTAAGGTTAAAGTTCTTGCCAGATTCGCCTTTTAGGGAACTTGTACTCTCCAAAGCGATAAAAGAGAGTAACACAAAAGTAGTTTCTTCAGACGAACTTATAGTAAAACTAAAAGGAGATTGGAAGAAATTCCTTTTAAGGGTAGAATCATGGGTGGAAAACCCCATGGCAATAGGGGGCGAAAGATGAAAAGAAACCGGTTGTTCTTGATCTTGGCCTTGGCGGTGAGTCTAAGCCATTGCACAAAAAAGGAGGAAAAACCTCAAGTCCTTGCTAGGATTGAAAACCGGACGATCACTATCGAAGATTTCCGCAGGGAAATTGAATCCCTGCCGGAGTTTTTTAAACCACTCTTGGTAGAACCCAAGGCCAAAAAGGAGTTCCTAGGGAAATTGATCGATAGGGAGATATTGATATTGGAAGCTGAAAAGGCAGGTATCGATAAACGAGAAGACGTAATGCGGAAGATTGAAGAATGTCGCAGAGGGGTGATACTAGAAGCCTTTATTTCTGAAATCATGGCCGGCAAAGACGAAGTCACCGATGAAGAGGCCAAGAAATACTATGACGAACATAAAGAGGAGTTCCAACTAGGCGAAAGGATACGAGTAAGACATATCGTTGTGAAAACACTAGAAGAAGCCCAAGAGATCAAAAAGCGACTTGAAAGAGGGGAAGATTTTGCAGAGTTAGCCCGTAAATACTCCATCAGCCCAGCTGCCAAATGGGGAGGTGATCTTGGTTATATTCAACGTGGACAGGTGGGAAAGGAATTCGAAAAGGCCGCTTTCTCCTTAAAGAAACCGGGTGATATCAGCGATATAGTGAAGACTACTTTTGGATACCACATAATCAAATTGGAAGACCGTAAACCTCCACAACAACTTAGCTTCGAAGAAGTAAAAGACAAAATCAAAAATCGCTTGAAAGAAGAAAAGAGAAGCAAGATTTTGGAAGAATACCTTAAAAAGGCAAAAAAATCGTACAAAATAGAGGTAAACGAGGACCTGTTGGAGAACAATCCATGAAAAAAAAACTTCTATTAACGATCCTAACTGCTCTTTTGTCCATAAAAAATTCGCTTATTGCCAAAGCGGACATAGTTGAAAAGATAGTTGGAACAATCAACGAAGAAGCCTTTACAGTACAAGACTTACTAAAATTATCCCCTTGCTACGGCATAAAGTTAGAAAAAGGCGAAAACTCCTTGGATTATGTTTTAAAGAAAGAAGACTTTTTAAAGAAAATATGGGAAAGATTGGTTGAAGAAAGGATATTAGAAATTGAAACAAAACGCTTAGGAATTGATGCCAAAAAAGAAGACATAGACAAGGTTATTGACGAAATTAAAAAACAACAAGGAATAAAGGACGAAGAATTTTATAGAAAACTAGAAGAACTAGGTTTTTCACGAGAAGGATATGAATGCTATATCAAAAATCAAATTAACAAATCCAGAATCATAGAAGCCATTATTAAGCCACGAGTTAACATTGATGATCAACAACTAAGAGTCTTTTACGACTCACATAGCGAAAGATATAAAGCACCAAAGAGCTTATGTTTATTACAGATATTTATTACGTCAAAAGATGATAAAAAAGAAACTGAAAAAAGGGTCGAATTTGTGCTTGACAAAATTTTTCAAGGAGAGGATTTCTTTATTTTAGCTAAACATTTTTCTGATAACCCTTCAGAAGTAGATTTGGGGTGTCTGAGCTCTGAAGAGATGGCACCTGGTTTGTGGGAGGATTTGGAATCAGTGCGGGTAGGTCAACCCTATGTATTGGAAACTGAAGAAGGTGTTTTTATCTTTTTGGTAAATCGCAAAGAAGAGTCGCAACTCTTACCCTTTGAGAAAGTTAAGCAAAAGGTATTTGATGATCTTTACATGGAAAAACTTGAGGAAGAGTACAGGAAGTGGTTGAATGAAGCGAAAGCAAGACTTCGCATCCGAGAGTTTTTGTAGGCCCCCGCGAGTCCTTGTAACGATAGGCGACCCTGCAGGGGTAGGTCCAGAAATCGTCGTAAAGTCTTTAGCTTCCATACAAGCAGAAAGGGTAACCGTAATTGTTGTCGGAGATAAAAGGCCTTTGGAGAAAGCCGAGCATTTGTTAGGAATTAAAATTGGATTGCAAGAGATAACGGATATCTCAAAAGAAGCAATTGAACCAGGAACCAAATATCTTTTTCCATTTTCTCTTTTGAAAGACGTAAATTTAGGAAAACCCACTCTAGAAGGTGCAAAGGCTTCTTACGAATACATCGTATTTGCAGTGAATACCATTTTGAAGGGGGAAGCAGAAGCCCTTGTCACAGCTCCAGTAAGTAAGCGAATGATCATGGAAGCAGGTTACCCCTTTAAAGGACATACCGAACTTCTTGCAGAAATGTCGAAGACCCAAGACTACGCTATGATGTTTGTAGGTCCGAAGTTGAAGGTGAGCCTTGTAACTACCCATTTGCCCTTTTCGGAAGTTAAACGTGCTTTGTCTTGTGAAAGGGTCGTGAAAGTCATAAAGCTAACCCATATGGCCCTTAAACATTATTTTGGTGTAAAAAACCCAAGGCTTGCGCTATGCTCCCTTAACCCTCACGCTGGGGAAGGGGGACTTTTAGGATACGAGGAAAAAAAAATCCTTGAACCTGCAATCCTAAAGGCAAAAGAACAGGGTATCCTTGTAGAAGGTCCCTTACCTGCAGATAGCGTTTTTTATTGGGCTTATATGGGAAAATGGAATGCCATCATCGCCTTGTACCACGACCAAGGTCTTGCCCCTTTTAAACTTCTCTATTTCCATGAAGGCGTGAACCTGACCTTAGGCCTTCCTTTCATTCGAACTTCCCCAGATCATGGTACAGGTTTCGACATTGCAGGAAAAGGGGTGGCTAACCACAAAAGTATGAAGAATGCCCTTTGCTTAGCTATAGATATCCTCAAAAAAACACATCAAAGACATTAACTTCTCTTTTCTATCTCCATAAAGGGCTTGCCTTTACTAAAAATCCTAACAGCACCTGTGGATTCAGAAACTACAATAGCTATGCTTTTAGTGACGTTTGTTATACCCGCAGCAGCTAAGTGACGACTTCCCCAACCTTTCGGTAAATATAGATTCTCTCCAGCAGCGTCAAGATGCCTACCTGCACATAATATTACCCCATCGTCCCTTATAACAAAGGCACCGTCAATAGCTGCAAATTCCTTGATGCTTTCCCTTAACCTTGGATCCAATACGTTCCTCTCCTCCTCAGGTAAACCAGAAAAGGGATTTATGATCATTTGACGAGAAAACTGCAGGACCTTTTCATGATCTCCCAAAACAAAAATGGTACCCACCGGCTTCCCTTCCCTGCCTTGGTGAGCTAACTCCAGAGCTATACTCAAAACAGTCTCAAATACTTCAGGACGAGAGAGATTGGCCAAAAGTTCTAGATTATGCGAGGAAAATATCTCCAACTCCTTATCGAGGTCTACTACTAATATGCTATCTAGTATCTTTTGCTTAATAGATCCAAAGACACAAATCAACTTTTGATGAGGTTTTATATATCCTTTTGATAACGCAAGTAATAAAGCAATCTTAATCATCGTATTGCGGCTGAATTCGAAGTTAGGTACAACGATCATTTTGGGTGAATGGAAAGAAATCTCTTCTGGACTTTCGCCCCTGTATACAAGTATCAGTCTTTCCTTATCGAGCAACTCAAAAAGTTCTTCTGTGTCGTTTATGAATTCTGCATGTAATATTAACCCTTCTGCTTCCAATTCTTTTAAAAGGTTTGCAACGTTTTTTAGTATGATCTTATTTATCTGTTTTGCCCTTTCACCCATCTTAATCCTTCCTTTATTTTAGCTATAGAATTGAAATATATGCCCTTTTAGATCTTCCAGAGTGCCTTCTGATATAATCTTCCCTCCTTCATCGCCTGCTCCAGGTCCAAGTTCAATAATGTAATCAGCTTCACCAACGATATAAGGGTTATGGTCAATAGCAAGTACAGTTCCTCCTCCTTCGATGAAGTTGTCGAACACCTCCAATATTCTTTCGACTTCACTAGGGTGTAAACCGTTTGAAGGCTCGTCTAAAATGTAAAGCACCCCTTTGTGTTCCACCTTCCAATACTTTGCCATTTTGAGCCTTTGGGCTTCACCTACTGAAAGATTGGCCAAAGGTTGTCCAAGTTTCAAATAACTAAGTCCTGCCCAAGACAAAGGTTCTAATTTTGTCACAACGGGCGGAAAGTTTTTAAAAAATACCAGGGCTTCTTCAATGGTCATACTTAACACCTGGGCGATGTTCAACCCTCTAAATTTCACCTCCAAGACTTCCTCCTCATAACGAGTACCGCTACAATGTTCACAAATCACTTCAAGTTCTGCAAGGAATTCGAACTCCACCCTTGCCTTTCCTGTGCCTTTACACCTTTCGCATCTTCCACCTTTTAGGTTGAAACTGAAGCGTGACGGCCCCCATCCCCGTAAACGGGCCTCAAAGGTTTGTGCAAAAAGTTCTCTTATCGTCTTGAACACTCCTATATAGGTTGCCACTACAGAGCGCGGATCTTTATTAAACAAACCTTGTTCCACTACAACTACTTTCTTTACCTCCCCTTCTATAACAATTTCGTCAACTTCTTCTGGAGGCAAGCCCCTGAACTTCCTTTTTAAACCTTTGGCCAGGACATCTATGGCCAAGGTGCTTTTTCCCGATCCTGAAACCCCTATTAAGCAGCAAAGGACACCTAAAGGTATCTTAGCGTCTATCCCTTTTAAGTTGTGTTTCCTTGCCCTTTTTACCGTTAACCAACCACTAGGAGACCTAAGGGACCTTTTTCTCGACTGAAGGTTTGACCTTACATAGAGACAAGTCGGTGTGTTTAGTTGCAAGAAGTTACTCAAAGGACCGCAATACAACACCCTACCGCCGCTATCTCCTGGGCCAGGGCCAAGTTCAACTATCCAATCGCTTTCGAGGATCACCCTTGGGTTATGTTCAACGATCACCACGGTGTTCCCCAATTCCTTCAGCTCCTTTAGTACCTTTATAACCTTCTTTTGATCATAAGGATGAAGCCCCGAGGTGGGTTCCTCTACAAGGTACATTACGCCACTTAACTTCATGCCCAACTGACTTGCAAGTCTTACCCTTTGGACTTCACCATGGGAGAGACTATCCATGCTTCTGTTCAGGCTTAGGTAACCAAGCCCGATTTTATTAAGCAGTTCGACCCGTTTTTCAACTTCTCGTCTTAAGCCTTCCAAGAGAGACGAAATGGGCAACTTCTCCACCACCTCTTTTAGCGTGATAACCTTAAGTTCACATAGGGAAGAAATATCCCACCCCCCCAACTTTACTGAAAGGGCTTCCTTCCTTAACCTTTTGCCACCGCACTTGACACAAATTCTCTCACCTATTACGCCTAACCCCTTACATGAGGGGCAGGCCCCTTCAGGATGGTTGAAGGAAAAAAGAGAGGGATTAATGGGTGGAAAGAGGAATTCACATAGAGGACAATACGGGGTGACGGCCATATAATCTGTCTCACCCTCGTCCAACACAAACTTCACGACCTTCGAAAGCCCTAAGGCAATCTCAAGGGATTCCCTTATCCTTTCAAGGGCCCCTTCTTTCACTAAAAGCCTATCTACCATTAGATCAAAAGGACCTTCTCTCAATCTTTCCAATTCAACTATTTCTCCTCTTATCCACGCTTTGACAAAACCCTCTCTGAGATAACGTTCTATAGGTTCTCCCTTTCTTACAGGTACAAGTATCATCAGTTCTCGGCCTTGATACGAAAATAGGCGTTGTGCCATTTCTTCTTTGGAATAGCCTCTCACAGACCTTCCACATATGGGACAAAAAGGTTCCCCTTCCTTGGCAAACATTACCCTTAACAGATCATAAATTTCTGTAACCGTACCTACTGTAGAACGAGGACCATACGGCCTTGACGTACGGGTCACGAAAACCGGTGGCCTTATGCCTTCTATACTATCCACCTCGGGCTTCTTTACTGGTCCCAGCAAATACTTAAGAGAAGGCATCAACGATTCTACGAGCTTTCTTTGACCTTCTGTGCCTATAACGTCAAACACTAATGTTGACTTACCTGCTCCCGAAACACCTATTACGCATATGAAGGCTTCATGGGGGAGCTCTAAATCGATGTCCTTTAAGTTGTGCTCTTTTGCTCCTTTTATGAGAAGCTTTGACATTTCATAAGGGAAAATGACATCACAAGGGGACCTCTTTCCTTAAGCTTGAGGTAGTTTAGTATTGGTTCGCATTTGGCCCAGAATAAGAAAAACAGCCTTTCGTCGACGAGCTCTTCTAGAGTCTCGAAATTCCCCTGTCCTTTTGCAATTATCAAATCAGCTTCTTTAAAAGCCCTTCTGAAAGCTTCACCTGTGAATTCCAAAACGACCCCAGGTGTATCGTCTTCTGTAGAGATCACCTCACAAAGCCCTTCAAAACCAAGACCTTCAAGATCCTCAAAAGTCACATCGTTAAGGATCGGCATCCCTCTTACCGCATAAAAGACCCTTAAATCATACTTTTCTTTAAGTTGTTCTACCATTAGCCTATCCAATACCGCCTCGCCTGCGTTATCAGCAATTATCAGCACAGTCTTCGCTTTACTCAAAAAGGAACAAAGCCATTCGTAATGGTCTATCAAAGGAGTGGGAAGGTCAAGTAAAAAGGAGGGTTCAGGTCCTTGGTCCCTCACAATATCGATAAGGTTGCCTTGGCAAGACAATATCAAGGCAAGCCTCAAAGGGTCTTCGGCTTTTTGTATGTTTTCCTTAAGTATAGGATAAATCTCCCATACCTTCTGTGTCTGTATCTTCTTGTCCTCTGAAAAGGGATCTTGATTGCTAGTTTTTTCCTTTATCAAGCGCATTATCTCCCTGTACACCCTAGGAGGGGGAACCTCAAAACCGAAATCATGTAATAGTTTGAGCGTACTTTTCATCACTTCACATATAATCCCGTGGTCCTGTGTGGCCTTTTTTAAGGTCTTAAGGGCTGTAGCCAATTGACAAGGAATACAATCTGGTTGGGTTTTCATTTCCCTCTTAAAGTAGCCCCTTTTGACGCTGATTCAACTAGTAAGCTATACCTTTTTAAGTAGCCACGTTCTACCTTTGCCTCACGGGGTTCCCACTCTTTTTTTCTCCTCTGGAGTTCCTCTTCTGAAAGGAGTAAGTCAAGCCTTTTTTTCGGTATGTCGATCTTTATGATATCGCCGTTCTTCACCAGGGCAATGGGACCACCAACTGCTGCCTCTGGAGAAACATGTCCGATAGCTGCCCCCCTCGTACCCCCTGAAAACCTCCCATCCGTAATAAGTGCCACCTCTTTATCCATACCCATTCCCACAATGGCAGAAGTTGGGGCCAGCATCTCCCTCATCCCTGGACCACCTTTTGGACCTTCGTACCTTATCACCACAACATCGCCTTTTCGGATATTACCAGAAAGGATAGCTTCAAGGGCTTCCTCTTCAGAATCGAAAACCCTTGCTGGTCCTTCGTGTCTCAACATCTCTGGAACTACAGCTGAAGCTTTGACCACAGCCCCTTCAGGGGCCAAGGTGCCAAATAAGACAACCAATCCACCTGTCGTGGAATAAGGATCCTCTAAAGGCCTTATTACTGTGTGGTCATAAACCCTATGCCTCAAAAGAAGTTCTTTAAGGGGTTTACCGCTTACCGTCAAAACGTCACCGTATATAAGCCCCCCTTTCCAAAGCTCGCTCAATATCCCCATTACCCCTCCTGCCCTATCCAGATCTTCAAGGTGATGAGGACCAGCTGGTCGAAGCTTACATATATGGGGGACTTTGGAGCTTATCCTATCAAAGAGTTCCAGCGGCAACTCTATCCCCAGTTCTTTCGCAATAGCAGGTAGGTGAAGCAAGGTGTTGGTCGAACCCCCAAAGGCCATATCCAGAGCAATGGCGTTCTCGAAAGCTTCACGGGTCAAAACCTTAGAAGGCCTTAGGTCTTCTTTTACCATCTCTACGATTCTGATACCGCTCATCTTGGCTAGACGTATCCTCCTTGCATCTACTGCCGGAATTGTACCGTTGCCAGGCAAGGCTATCCCCAAGGCTTCCGAAAGACAGTTCATGGAATTTGCCGTAAAAAGTCCCGCACATGAACCAGGTCCTGGACAGGCATGTTCTTCGAGCTCCAAGAGCTCTTCTTCTGCCATCTTTCCCGAAGCCACCTCACCTATTCCTTCGAAGACGGAGATTAGATCCACCTTTTTACCCCTATAGTTACCGGCAAGCATAGGCCCACCACTGACTACAAGGGCGGGTATATCAAGTCTGGCTAAAGCCATCATCATGCCTGGAATGATCTTGTCACAATTAGGGATCAAAACTAAACCATCAAATGAATACGCCATGGCCATTACTTCGATGCTGTCAGCTATAAGTTCCCTGGACGGTAAGGAATACTTCATACCTTGATGTCCCATAGCGATGCCGTCGCAGATACCAATCGTACAGAACTCCAAAGGGGTACCCCCCGCAAGCCTTACGCCTTCTTTTACTGCTTTGGCTATTCTGTCAAGGTGGATATGGCCTGGTATAAGTTCGTTCCAAGAATTGACGATCCCTATCAACGGACGCCTCAGTTCCTCGTCTATATAACCCATTGCCTTGAAAAGGGCACGGTGAGGAGCCCTTTCCCTTCCCGTCTTGACCGCATCTGATCGCATGCTATCTCCTCCCTTTTTCTTCTTCCTTTAGCAATTTGTAATCTATGCTATCCACCAACGCCTTCCAACTTGCCTCGATGATGTTATCCGAAACACCTACGGTCCCCCATTTTGACACCCCATCTGAAGATTCGATCAAAACCCTAGTAGTAGCTGCAGTCCCCTTAGTCGTCTCTATTACCCTCACCTTGTAATCGACAAGCTCCACTTCCTTTAACTCAGGGTAAAATTTCTCAAGCGCTTTCCTCAAGGCATTGTCAAGCGCATTGACAGGACCATTGCCCAAAGCCGCTGTATGTTCCACTTGTTCCCCTACCTTAACCCTTATCGTCGCTTCAGAAAGGGGCTCGCCTTCTTCGCCATCTTTTGACACTATCACCCTAAACCCCAGTAACTCAAAGAAGCGCTTATGTAACCCCAACTCCTTTTTCACCAACAGCTCAAAGGACGCTTCAGCTGCCTCAAATTGATAACCTTCAAACTCAAGATGCTTTAAACGGTTCAAAATGCGCTTCGTCTTAGCATCCCCTTTCTTTAAAGGAATGCCTAACTCTTTAGCCTTAGCCAAAATGTTGCTTACACCGGAAAGATCTGAAATCAAAAACCTCCTGCTGTTTCCCACTAAACCTGGATCTATATGTTCATAGGTATGAGGAGATTTAAGTACCGCACTTACATGAACACCGGCCTTATGGGCAAAAGCACTATCACCTACAAAAGGCTGCCTTTTATCAGGTGGTAGGTTGGCAAGTTCACTTACAAATCGGGATACCTCTTTCAACTTCTTTAGATGTCCATCAGGTAAACATTTTATCCCCATTTTCAACTCTAAGTTAGCGATGATAGTACACAAATCAGCGTTTCCACACCTCTCACCGTATCCGTTTATTGTCCCCTGCACATGAGCTATACCTTCTCTTACAGCCAATAGACTGTTAGCTACAGCTACCCCAGAATCGTTATGACAATGAATTCCAAGTGGTTTTTTGACGTTCTTTTTAACTGTCTTTATTATTTCAACAAGTTCATGAGGAAGCGTACCTCCATTTGTGTCACATAGGACAATTGTATCTGCTCCTGCTTCTTCTGCTGCTTTTATAGTGGCAATTGCATAATCTGGATTTGACTTAAAACCATCGAAAAAGTGTTCTGCATCATAGATCACCTCTTTTCCTCTCTCCTTGAGATAAGCCACTGACTTACGTATAAGTTCGAGGTTCTCCTCCAGGCTAACCTCAAGGGCTACAAGGGGGTGGATGTCCCATGATTTTCCGAAGATAGCGACTACATCTGTGCCAGCCTCTAGAAGCTTCGTGATGTTTTCGTCTTGGGAAGGAGGAAAGCCCTTTCTGCAAGTGGAGCCAAAGGCTACTATCTTTGCCCTTTTCAGTGAGAGCTTCTTTACAGCTTTGAAATAGTTGAGGTCCTTAGGATTAGAAGCAGGCCATCCACCCTCAATATAGTGAACCCCCAACTCGTCAAGTTTTTCCGTTATGCGGATTTTGTCCTCCAGGGAAAAGGTGATGTCTTCTGACTGCGAGCCATCCCTTAGAGTAGTGTCGTATAGCTTCACCATGGTCATAAAGGTTCTTTCTCCAACCCAAAAGCATCATGAAGGGATCTTACTGCAAGTTCTATATACTTCGGGTCTATAACACAGGATATCTTGATTTCAGAGGTAGAGATCATCTTTATGTTTATGCCTTCGTTGGCCAGTGTTTTGAACATCTTAAAAGCAACTCCGGGTTGGCTCCTCATTCCGAGTCCTATTATGGAAACCTTAGCCACTTCTTCTTCTGCCAACACGTCTGAAGCCCCAAGTTCTTGCGCTATTTTTTCCGTAAGTTCCAGTGCCTTGGCAAAATCAGACCTCGAAACCGTGAAAGCCAAATTGGCGTAGGCACCTTCTGCGCTTGACGTCTGTATTATCATGTCCACGGGAATAGCCGCTTCACTTAGAACTTCAAATAGCCTAGCAGCTACACCTGGCCTATCCGGGATTTTTACAAGTTCAATTCTTGATTGGTTCTTATCGTATGTTATGCCAGAAACCACGGCTTTTTCCATTTCCTTCACCTCCTCGCATACAAGGGTACCTTCTTCCTCGCTAAAAGAAGACCGGACGTGGATGGGCATTTTATATTTGGCTGCGAATTCCACAGAACGTATTTGAAGGACCTTTGCCCCTAAACTTGCCATCTCTAACATTTCTTCGTAACTTATGCGCTTTAGCTTTCTAGCTTTTGGGTATATATTAGGGTCCGTAGTGTACACACCATCCACGTCTGTAAAGATCTCACATAGGTCAGCCCGCAAAGCCACAGCTAGGGCTACTGCAGTGGTATCCGATCCACCCCTGCCCAAGGTAGTAATGTTTCCGTCTTCATCTACGCCTTGGAAACCCGCTACTACTGGAATCACACCGTCTTTGAGGTCCTTTATCAACCTCCAGGATTCCACTGTCTTTATCCTCGCCCTGCCATAAAGGTTATCGGTAACTATCCGAACTTGATGCCCCAGGTAACTCCTGGCCTTATAGCCCATATCAGAAAGGATAATGGCCAGAAGGGCGGCTGTCTTCTGTTCACCCGTAGCTAATATTACGTCTACTTCGCGCTCCGAAGGCCTCTTTGCAGCAGAGTGGGCTAGTTCCAATAAGCTATCTGTTTCACCGGCCATCGCTGAGACGACAACGACTACGTCATGCCCTTCTTCTTTGGTCCTTATTACCCTCTTTGCTACGTTTTTCAACCTTTCGATGTTAGCTACTGAAGTCCCCCCAAACTTTTGAACTATGAGCGCCATTTTCCCCTTCTCCTTGCCTCCTTACTTTTTCAAAAACAAAGTGGACCAATTTTACCTCATTCTGTCCTCCTTTGAACTTTATCTTCCTCCTGTGCTGGTCCAAAAAGAAAAATTGAAACCATAAAGCATCCTCTGGTATCGCTTGGGGTATCTTATCCGCCCATTCGATAGCCACTATCGTATCCTCCCTCCACAGGTCTCTGAGACCTATCAGTTCTATATCAAGCAAAGACTCCAAGCGATAGAAATCGACGTGGTACAGAGTGAGCCTTCCAGTGTATTCCTGAATTAAAACAAAACTAGGGCTACTGACCGTCTCAGGTGGTATGCCCAGCCCCTTTGCTAGGCCTCGCACAAAGGTAGTTTTTCCCGCCCCCAGTTCTCCACATAAAGCTAGGATTTGACCCCCTGAAAGTACCTTCCCCAATTCCTCGCCAAGCCTCTCTGTCTCCCAAGCGCTTGAGCTCACAAAGCAGACTTCCATTCCTTCAAACGAGTTATGGCCTTTGGTAAAAACCTTAACAAATCCGTTGCCACTAAAGATAACTCACCTAATTCTTCACAGGCAAGGTCTCCTGCGAGCCCGTGGAGGTAAACCCCTAACTTTGCGGCCTCCAGAGGTTCTACTCCTTGGGCCAAAAGCCCTCCTATTAACCCGGTGAGGACATCGCCCATACCGCCAGAGGCCATTCCAGGGTTTCCAGTAGGGTTTATGTAGACAGTGCCGGATGGATCCCCTATGATGGTGCCTGCTCCTTTTAGGACCACGATGACTTCGTATTGCCTTGTCAATGTCCTAACTAGTTCGAGTTTTCTTGCCTTTACTTCCGATGGTGCCATGCCAACCAATCTCCCCATTTCACCTGGATGAGGTGTAAGGATCAAGGGGGCCTTTTTTGCTTTAAGAGGTTCCAAATTACCTGCAAGGCAATTGATAGCATCTGCGTCGAACACCATGGGTATAGTGCTTTCCCTCAAAAGCCCATAGATGAGTTCCCTTGTGGCTTCGCTAACGCCAAGGCCTGGACCCACGGCTAGCGCCTTTTTACCTTCCATAAGGTGAAGGACCTTGCCCAAGGCCTCTTTTGCTAGGAAACCTTCCTCTTCTGGAAGGGGTTCTGTCATAACCTCAGTAAGTTTGACTTCGAGGATGGGGTTAAGGCTTTCAGGTATTGCAACCGTCACAAGCCCTGCTCCTATCTTAAGGGCAGCTTCCCCGACCATGGCTGCTGCCCCTGTTTTACCTCTAGAACCAGCCACCACTAAGAGGTGGCCGTAAGTGCCTTTATGCGTGTCCTTTTCCCTTGGGCCGAGGACTTTAACGTAAAGTTCGTAAGGATCAAGTAAAAAATGGTCACCCGGCTTCTGTTCCAACAACGTCTTTGGGATGCCTATGTCAACCACTTCAAGGTCTCCCACATATGCAGCACCAGGGTAAACCACCAAACCTACCTTTGGCATACCAAAGGTAATAGTACAGTCAGCCTTTATGGCAGTTTCTTCCACTTCCCCTGTTGTCGGATCAACACCTGAAGGTAAATCCAGGGCTACTACTGGTTTCCTCGAGGAGTTCACCAGTTCTATGACTTCCTTAAACAGAGGGCTAAGCCCCTTTTTTGCCCCTGTTCCTAAAATGGCGTCTACGATAAGATGCGCCCATTCTATGGATTCTTTAACCCATCTTATATTTTGAGCCTCTTTTATTTCGATAAGTTCACCACCTATTTTGGTCCATATCCTGAGGTTCAGTTCGGCATCTCCTTTTATGGATTCCTTTTCCGCAAGAAGACAAACCTTGACCTCCGCCCCCCAATTTTTCAAATACCTTGCTACCACAAGACCATCACCGCCGTTGTTCCCCCTCCCACAGAGGACAAGGATTCTTTTCCTTTCAAGCCCATATCGTTTCTTTATAACCTCCGCTGCTCCCCGTCCTGCGTTCTCCATTAATACTACGCTTGGGATACCTATCTCTCTTATGGCCAATTCGTCAATTTCTCGCATCTGTCCTGCCGTAAGAACCCTCACGCTTGATCCTCCAAAACGACAAAAGCTATGGCATAATTACCCTCATGCGAAATGGATACATGAACTTTCAGCCCTTCACATAACTTCGCGGTATTACCGCTTAACACTATCCGAGGTTCCCCTTTTCCTCCTCTGATAATTTCAATCTCCTTCAGGGGGATTTGAAACATCCCCTTACCTAAAGCCTTGAGAAAAGCCTCCTTAGCTGCAAAACGTCCGGCAAGGCGTTCCACCCCCTTCTCCCTTTGCAATGCTTCCCTTTCGCCCTTCGAAAAAACCTTATCCAAAAATTTTTCACCCCATTTTTCAAAAAGCCCTTTGATACGCCTTACATCTACTATATCTACACCAATCCCCTTCACCATCTGCTTAAATATACCTCTGGCCTTTTTTCAATTTCAACACAACTAAAAGCCCTTGACTTAAATCCTTATTATCCCTCGAAACCAAGCAAGAAAACCCTACACAGAAAAAAATGAAGGACAAAATAGTAATAGGACAAGCAGTTTCGCTAACAGGCCCTATGGCTATGGTGCATTTATCAGGTCCGGAACAGACACAACAACTATGGATAGAGGAAGTAAACGCGAAAGGTAGTATTTACGTGAAGGAATATGGTAGACGTTTGCCAATTGTGAGAATCCAATATGACGACAAGAGCAATCCTTCGAGCTATACATAGCTTTTAACGTCAATTTATTACTCTATAACGGGTTATCTTGATTTTAACTGTAATGTACCTTCCAAACGGTATACTCCTTCCTATGACAACTATAATAACGCGATGGATAAAAAGGATTAAATGAGAAATATCCTGATATCCTAAAGTTGATACAGGATATTAGTCCTTTATGCTATAGAATGCGTTTTCAAATATTCCTTAATTTCATGCAACAAGGCAGCAGGACTTTCAATGGGATAATGTAAATTTCTAATAATATCGGTAGCTCGCACACCTTTGATGACAACTTCTCTAAACTTTTCCTCTAACTCTTCTGAATTATGAATAGGATATTTTACTCCTTTTGTATGCCTAAGTACGATATATACCCATGGTATTTCCAACATTTCTGCTACCCGTTCAATCATTGACGAACAATAATGTAATAACGTCTGTGCTTCACGACCTTGCTTTATTTCTCTGTAAGCAAGTTTTGCAATAGCACCTGCTATATGCGTTTTAAGATTTTTGGGTTCCTCTTTAGCAAGATTTTCTATATTTTCTATCCTCTGTAACACCAAATGTGGATCTGAATAAAGTATGTTTTTCACAGTATTCTTAGTAATTCCCACTTTTTGAGCAATTTCTTCGTGGCTTTTTAAATACTCCTCTTTAAGCACCACCACAAAACAAGCCCTTGCAAGAGATGGCAACCATGTCAAGCTTCTAAATTCTGCCAGCTTATTTAATCCCCCTAATAAATCGATCGCCTTCATGAAGACACGACCTATAAGTTGTTCGATTTCCATCTCCGAAACAAAAGGCATTGTCACTACTGGCATGTTCATCCTCCTTTCACAAGCTTTGAAATAGGTTCTTTTATCATTACAAGTCCTTCATCAGTAATTTCCAATAAATAAGTCCTCGTATCGTGTCCGCACATTCTACATCCATCAATCCTAAACAACCTTATTACATCTCCTATTTCTTTTTTATATAGTTTAGCTTTAAAAGGCGAATTTATAAGTTCTTTAGATAAAACCATGGTCCCATCAACAATGTGCCCAACGGCATAACCACCGGCAGCTTCTGCTGTCAATTCCTCATGCCCACTCCTCTTTTGCGAAACCAGTAAGGCTGTCTGATGCCATTTTTTTAGAAAGCCGAAGAGTTGCCTAACTACAGCCCTAGCCAGCATTTCTTTTGTCTCAAAAAGTCCTGTAACCGAATCTACAATAACAAACTCTGTTTTATATTTTTTGATCAAATGGGCCATTGTCGCAAGTAAATCAGGAAGATTTTCTCTGAACCTTGTGGAACTAGCTGCATCGACAATTATTATGTTGTCTCCAAATTTGTTGAAATCCAAACCCATGGCAGTAGCCCTAAGCGAAAGAGAAGCGGCAATGAAATCGGCTGGCGTCTCTACTGTTACAAATATAACTTTATGATTTTCATAAGCCTGTTTGACTGCAAATTGTTCCACCATCAAAGATTTACCGGTATCTGAAATCCCGGTAATGTTAAACACTGAATAGGCAGGAATCCCATTTAGTGACTTTTTCGTTATTTTCCCGTTCTCGTTTTCCACTGTATAGAAAAGGGAATCAAGCCCAGGTATGCCTGTAGGAATGCCTCTGAGTACAGGTGCTTTCTTATATGCCTCACTGCCACTGTAAACGTCATTAAGGTTGATTTCCCCTTTTTCGTAAAATTCCCTTCCCATCGCTTGAAAAGTTGTTCTTTTGCATTTTTAAAATTAAAACCTTAAGCAGTTGCCTTCAAGAAACGTTTTTGACACAAAAATCGGTATTCTCAAAGGTACTTGACCTTTGGATTTACTTTTTTTATCCTGGTAAAAGGAAGTTTTTGGCCTGAGCCTCTTTTAAAAGGGGCAGGGCACAGGAAAGGAAGAAGGTGGCATATGCCGCTTGGATCCAGCGATGTCTGGACTGAGACGGAAGGGAAAACCTTCTGGAAGGTCCAGAAGGTTTTTTTGTGCTTGAAAGGAGGAGAGTATGTCAAAAAAACTGACGGTTCCTGAAATACAAAAGAAGAAGGGAACAGGTGAAAAGATTACTATGCTTACCGCCTATGATGCGCCTATGGCTGAAATACTTGACGAAAGTGGAATTGATATCATTTTAGTTGGCGATTCAGTGGGTACTGTGCTATTAGCGTATCCAAACACCCTTCCAGTGACTGTGGAGGAGATGATATATCACACAAAAGCTGTAACGCGAAAAGTGAGGAGGGCCTTAGTAGTAATAGACATGCCTTTTATGTCTTATCAAGTGAGTATTGAAGATGCCAAAAAAAATGCAGGACGCATGATAAAAGAAAGCGGAGCAGAAGCTGTAAAAATAGAAGGAGGGAAAGCCATAGCCGATACTATAAAGGCCATTGTGGACATAGATATCCCTGTTATGGGACATATAGGTCTCACACCGCAATCTATCCATAAATTTGGAGGATATAAGATCCAAAAACACCGCGAAAAACTCATCGAAGATGCAAAAGCTGTAGAAGAAGCAGGGGCCTTTGCTATTGTTTTGGAGTGCGTCCCTGAAGAGATTGCTAAAGAGATCACCGAAAGCCTATCAATACCCACCATCGGTATAGGGGCTGGAAGGTATTGCGATGGTCAAGTGTTGGTGATCCACGATCTTTTGGGATTATTAGGGGATTTCAGACCGAAGTTCGTAAAAAGATATGTGGACCTAAGGAGCATAATTTCCAACGCAGTCAAGGAGTTCATAGAGGATGTGAAAACCGGAAGATTTCCATCTGAGGAACACATCTTTAGGCTTTAAAGGAGGAAATTGTGGAGGTTGTAAAAAAACCAAAAGAAATGCAAACAAAGGCAGAAGAATGGCGCAAGAGCGGGCTTCGAATCGCTTTTGTGCCGACCATGGGATATTTCCATGAAGGTCACCTTTCGTTGATGAGAGAAGGCAAGAAAAGGGGCGACGTCCTCGTCGTAAGCATCTTTGTTAATCCATTACAATTTGGTCCCTCTGAAGACTACGCACGTTATCCTCGTGATTTACAACGTGATCTCCAATTGGCTCAAAAAGAAGGGGTAGATGTAGTATTCGCTCCTGAAGTTGAAGACATGTATGGACTAAATTTTCAAACTTTTGTTGAAGTAACAGAATTGCAAAAACCTCTCTGTGGTGAAAAACGTCCTGGACATTTTAAGGGTGTTGCTACAGTAGTAGCTAAACTTTTTAACATAGTTAAACCTCACGTTGCTATTTTCGGACTTAAGGATTACCAACAGTATCTCATCATCAAAAAGATGGTGGAAGATTTAAATATGGATATTGAAATAGTTGGAATGCCAACTGTCAGGGAAAAAGACGGCTTAGCAGCTAGCTCACGCAACGCATATCTTAATTCTGAAGAAAGGAAAGCTGCGTTGTGTTTGTTTAAGGGCTTAAGTGAAGCAAAGAAGGCCTTTTTGGCAGGTGAAAAGGATGCAAATCGATTGTTGAAAATAGCAAGATCTGTCATAGAGTCTGAACCTCTTGTCAGGTTGGAATACCTTGAGTTGCGTGATCCAGATGATCTTCGGCCTCTAGAGGGAGAAGTTGAAAGGGGACTCATAGCTTTAGCCGCATGGGTAGGTAATACCCGCCTTATCGACAACATGCTTTTAGGGGAGGATTACCGTGCAGAGGATCATGCTGAAGGCTAAGATCCATAGGGCACGGGTTACAGAACATAACTTAGACTATGAAGGTAGCATAACTATCGACGAAGCGTTGATGGAAGCAGCAGGTATATTACCCTTTGAACAGGTGCAGGTGTACAACGTAAGCAATGGCAATCGTTTTGAAACCTATGTCATCAAAGGTAAGAGAAGTAGTGGCATTATTTGTGTAAACGGAGCAGCAGCTCATTTAGCTAAAACCGGGGATATAGTGATCATCGCTTCCTACGGGATATTTTCTGAGGAAGAAGTGAAATCACATCATCCCAATTTGGTCTACGTGGACGAAGAAAACAGGATCATAAAGGTCATCAAAGGTCACCCTCCTCTTGAAGCCTCCCCTTGAAAGCCTTAAGTTTTTAGCGGGACTAGGTGCAAAAAGGGGGTGAGAGGGGAGTGGAAAAACTTCTCTCTTTACAAGAGATAGTGGAAAAATTTCAAAAAGGCGAAAACCTTTTCGATATAACGATTGAAAAATGGCGCAGGATAAGGAACTTTTTAAAGGAAAAAGGGAAAGAGGTAGTCCCAATTATCTTAGACAACGCGCGAACAGGAGGGCCTTTTTGTTTAGAGTTTAATCAACAATGTAGTCTTTGCATAATTAAACAATGGTGTAGAGACCCTAATGGTTTCTATCAAAATGTAATGCGTTACCTTTATATGTACGCGTCTACAGGCGATTATTATTACAAACAAAGAGCCATAAAAGAAATAGACAAGTTTATCGAAGAGATCACTAAATTCAAAGAAACAATAAAAGAAAGAATCAATTAATGGCACACGCTTATCAAGTAAAGTCTTTACAGAAAACGTTAGCTTATATTTTAGGATGCAGACCTGATGAATTTGGCCTGATTCTAGACGATAACGGCTTTGCAAAGATAAGTGAATTATGTAAAGTTTTAAAAGAAGAAGGTTGGTCTTACGTAAGTGAAAAAGATATAGTAGAAGCAGCGGTTACCGATGCAGAAAGGCGCTTTGAATTAAAGGAAGGAAAGATAAGGTTTACAGATATAAAAGGTCTTGAGTACGGATATTTTGAGAAGGTTGTGCCTCCTAGGTTACTGTTCTTAGGTATCAAGGAAGAAGGCTATTTATCTGTGCTTCACAGGGGGTTGTTGCCGCCACGGGGGCAAAGTTATATTTACCTTTTTGCTGAAAAAACGCTAGCAGAGAGAGTCGCAAAGCGCAGGTATGAACGTCCAGTCCTTTTGGAAGTTCTCGCTTCAGAGGCCTCCCAAGCAGGATTTGAGTTTTTTAAGGTCTTCCCCCTTATATTCGCAACTTATCACGTACCGAAAGAATACGTAAAAGGACCATATGTTAGAGAAGAAGTACTGCAAGCCTCTAAACCCAAACCGGTAAAGGCATTGGAACCTTCCTTTGAGGTGATACGTGGTAAAAGTTGGAAAGAGCAGGCAAAGAAGTTTAGGCGGAAGAAAATGCTTTAAAGGGGGCTAGGTCTATGGGAGAGGAAAGGACAGAGGAAAGGCGTAGTTTTAAGGTGATCGATAAACGCTTCTTCGCCCAAAAGGACGCTATCGAAGGTCAAAGTCCAAAGGGAAAAGAACAAGAAGCTAAAGACCTTAAGGAAATGCCATATGAACAAGTTCCACCTATCACTTTTTCGGGATTTATCTATTCCCTTAGCACTACGTGCCTTATGCACTTGGGTGAGATCCCCAATCCTTCTTCTCAAAAAATTGAAAAAAACCTGACGTTAGCTAAGCAGACCATCGATCTGCTCGAAATACTAGCAGAAAAGACAAAAGGGAACCTTACGCCTGAAGAGGACTCCCTTTTGAAAAGCGCACTTACTGAGCTTAGGTTCTTATACGTCAAAGCACTTTCTGGACGTTGAAAAACTTTACCTTTTACGGGGGACTTTTTCCCAATCTTTTGAAAAACGCTCAATCCCTATATCCGTCAAAGGATGCGAAAACAGTTGCTCTAAAACCTTAAAAGGCATAGTGACGATATCCGCTCCCAAAAGGGCAGCTTCAAGCACGTGCATGGGGTGTCTGACACTTGCTACTATAACTTGTGTGAACAAGTCGTAATTGGAATAAATTTCTAAAATCTGTTCAACCAAGCGCATACCTTCTGAAGCGATATCATCCAAACGTCCAACAAAGGGGCTTACATAAGTAGCACCAGCCTTTGCAGCGATCAAGGCTTGAAGAGGTGAAAAAACCAAGGTCACGTTTGTCCTTATCCCTTCGGCTTCGATCCTTTTGACAGCTTTAATCCCTTCGGGCGTCATGGGAATCTTGACCACTACGTTATCCCCCAACTTGGCAAGTTCTTTCGCTTCCTTCAACATACCCTCTGCGTCTTTTGCGGTAAGCTCAAGGCTAACAGGACCAGGTACTATTTTACAAATTTCTTGGACAAGCTCCCAAAACTCCAAGCCTTCTTTGGATATAAGCGTAGGATTGGTCGTCACTCCCTCCACCAATCCCATTTCCAGCCCTCTTTTTATTTCGTCCAAATTGGCGGTATCTAAAAAGAACTTCATGGCTCAACCTCCAGCCTTCGGTTTATAAACCAGTCCTTGTAACAACATGGCTAAATATAAAAGTTTACATGAAGACTCAAGTGCTGAACTTAACATGAGCGCCTCTTCTAGATCTTCACCAATGGCAAAGGAACCGTGCCCGCGAATTATAGCCACTTTGGCCTCTTGAAGGCAAGGAATTATAGCCCGGGCCACTCCCTCAGATCCAACCGGATCTCTTACTTCCACAACCGGTACCTTCTTTAAAATAAGCCTGCCTTCAAGGTCCACAGGCGATATCTCGTCGAGATAAAGGGAAAGCAACACGGCATAAGGGGGGTGACAATGTAAAATCGCCTTTGCGTTCGTTTGACCGTAAATAGCCTGATGGACAAGTAGTTCACTCGAAGCTCCGGGGCAAGGACCTTCAAAAGGAGCCATGACTAGGTCCCTTTCCTCAAGGCATGCGAGCATAGCTTTATGTCTGGTAATTAAAATCCCATCATTACACTTCACACTCATATTCCCGCTATGGGAGGATATAAGCCCCAAACGACCGAGTTCCTTCCCTATCTTTACAAAAGAAAGAAACACCACTTTCACCCCCTTTGTTAATTTTTAAATGAAAGCACCTTTTGAGGTATCATTTCAAGATATGTTATAACACGAAAAGGCCATGGACCTAAAAAAAATTGAATTGCAGGTGTTGAACGAGCCGATTTTAAAGCTGATCTCTGAAGAGGTCCAGAAAGAGGGTTTGAACCTTTATCTTGTAGGGGGGGCCTTAAGGGACTACTTCTTAGACCTTAGGCCAAGGGATTTCGACTTCTTGTTTGAGGGTAGTCGTGAGGGACTTGAAACATTCCTCAGGACCTTGAGCAGAAAACTCAGGGCTTCTTATTTTTTACTCGGTAAAAAGGACCACATGTTGTATAGAATGGTAATAGACCAAAAGGTCTTAGATTTTACCCTCCTTTGGGAAGGAAGTATTGAAGAAAACCTCAAAAGGCGCGATTTCACCGTAAATGCTATAGCGTATTCTCTTAGCCAGAGGCGCTTCTACTTACACCCAGATTCCTTAAGAGACTTAGAGGAAAAGAAGCTGCGCCTAGCATCACCTGAAGCTTTCCTTTTTGACCCTTTGCGGATTTTAAGGGCCTTCAGGTATATGGCAACCCTCGGGTTCACTGTCCCTTTTGAACTAAAACAAGAGATCTTAAAAAACGCCCATATGTTGTCAAACGTCGCGCCCGAAAGGATATTGACTGAACTCGAAGAGATCTTCCTTTCGGAGTCGCCATACGAAGCTATAGTTGAGATGGCAGACAGCAAGGTCATGGAAGCCCTTTTCCCCGAACTCTCTTTTTTAAGGGGCCTTGAACAGGGACCATTTCACACAAAAGATGCCTTCTGGCACTCGGTCTTGGTCACAGTAGAAGTGCTTAAGATTGCCAAAGACCCTACCCCTTTAGAACCTTTGTACAACAAAGAGGACAAATTAGCCTTGGCTTATAGCGCCCTATTTCACGACTTGGGGAAAAGGGAAACTTTATCAACTGATAGTGAAGGGGTACATCATTTTTACGGCCACGAAGTCGCTTCAAAAGAAAAAGCCCTGAAGATAATAGAAAGGTACCCCTTCTCGAGAGGACTTTCTCAAAAGATCGTCTGTTTAGTAGAAAATCACATGTACGTGTTGAACCTTTCCCAATCCAATCCTACTGATAGGGCTATAAGGAGGTTTATAAGCCGAATAGGTGAGGAACTCGAATTGGCACTGATCCTCGCTTGGGCGGAATGGAGAGAAAAAGGAAAAGACGAAGACGCTTATCGCCAGTTCCTAAGCAGGGTGATTGCGTTGAAAAGGGAACTCAAGGCCTTTCAACCGCTTATCAAAGGACGGGACCTGCTCGACCTTGGATTTCCTCCAGGACCTATTATTGGACAAATACTACAAAAAGTCCATGAACTCCACCTGGATGGGGTTTTAAAGACAAAAGAAGAGGCCATGGAATTCGTAAAACAAAATTTTCTCACAAAGGGGGAAACATGGGAGAAAAAGTAGCGGTATACGCAGGCTCTTTCGATCCATTGACGTACGGACACGTTAACATCATAGAGAGGGCACTTAAGATCTTCGACAAGGTAATAGTGGCTGTAGCTACAAATTACCAAAAACAACCCTTATTTTCTCCTGAGGAAAGAGTTGAGATGATAAAAGAGGTATTTAAAGACGAACCACGAGTTGAAGTAGAAAGTTTCGAAGGGTTGCTTGTGGATTACATGAAGAAAAAAGACATTAAGATCATTATAAGGGGACTAAGGGCTACATCTGATTTCGAATACGAATACCATATGGCTTCCATGAACAGAAGCCTTTACCCCGAGGTAGACACCATATTCATGGTTACAGCTAAAGACTATTTCTTCATCAGTTCGCGTACAATCAAGGAAATTGCAAGCCTTGGTGGTGAGGTATCGGATTTTGTTCCTCCCATTGTTGCCAAGAAATTGAAGGAGAAATTTAAGGGCAAATGAAAAGGAGAAAAACCAAACAGATTAAGCTTGGGGAACTGAAGATAGGAGGAGATGCTCCTATTGTTGTACAATCCATGACTAAGGTCCATCCTGAAGATATTGAAGGGACTCTGTTCCAGATAGATGAAGCTTATAAGGCAGGGTGCGAGGCTATAAGGATTGCCGTACCAGATAGAAAGGCGGTAGAAGCCCTCAAAGAGATAAAAGCTAGGTCCCCCATCCCTATCATAGCCGATCTACACTTCAGTCCTAAATTGGCTATGATGGTCTTTGACACTGCGGTTGAGGGGATAAGGCTCAACCCTGGAACGATGCCTAAGGAAGCACTTAAGGAAATACTAAGTGCTGCTAGGGAAAAAAAAGTAACCGTACGGATAGGGGTAAATTCCGGATCCCTTCCTCAGGAATACCATAGGTTTGAAAAGCTGTCAGAAGCCCTAGTAGCCTGTGCCTTGGATGCATTAGAACTAGGCGAATCAGTAGGGTTATATGAGATGAAGTTCTCCCTTAAGGCAAGCGATGTGGTAGAGACACTGGAGGCCAATAGGCGTTTCGCAACCCTTACAGATTACCCTATCCACCTCGGTCTCACTGAAGCAGGACCTTTGTTTAGCGGAACTGTGAAATCCGCAGTGACATTGGGCGTATTGCTTTCAGAGGGGATAGGCGACACCATCAGGGTGTCCTTGACGGGTCCCCCCGTGTGGGAGGTAAGAGTTGCATATAAGATCTTAAGTGCCTTAGGACTGAGAAAACGCGGGGTGGACATCATCTCTTGCCCTACTTGCGGTAGGTGTAAGGTGGATCTGATCCCTATTGTCACGGAACTTGAAAAGAAACTCGAACATATAACAGAACCGCTTACGGTAGCTGTCATGGGATGCGTGGTAAATGGCCCTACAGAAGCACGTCATGCAGACGTGGGAATTGCAGCCGGGAAAAAATCAGGTGTATTGTTCCGTAAAGGCAGGATAATAGATAAACTTCCACCCGAAAGGTGGATAGATAGGCTTCTTGAAGAAATCAACGCCCTTCTGAAAGCATCTGATAAGTATAACGAATCCTCTGAAGTACTGTGATGAAACTAAAAACTAAAATTACCCAAAGTATTGGCACCACCCATCCACTGAATAAAGCTATCGAAATCAGAATTATCCTCTCCGGACGCTCTAACCATCCTACTTTACAAGAAGAAAGGAACACTTCAGCACGTGCTCTACAAAAAGGAACCATTATGCTACCCATCATCGAGAATAACGATAACAGCATGTTATCTATATCACCTTTTGTGGCATAATAAAATACAAAGGCAATAAACAAAAGAAAATCAGAAAAACGATCCATTACTGAATCAAAAAAAACTCCAAAAGAGGTGGCTTTTCCGTTTATACGGGCTACAGCACCATCGAGCACATCGAACATGCCACCTATAAGCACTAAAAGCCCTGCCCACCGCCATTTACCGTAAGCTATGAAAAAAGAAGCTACTGCATTGACAATTACTCCTAATAAAGTTAACACATTGGGACTCAAAGAAGACAAACGTAAAGCCTTAGCCACTTTGAAGAACAAGGGGTCAAACCTGGTCTTAAAAACTTGGGCTAACATGGCAATAGTATAGCTATCATTTTGATCCTCAGAAGACAAGGACTAATTTTAAAAAACCAATCTCAATACCCCTTTGGGGTACCCTTGACAGTAGCCGAAAAACTCGTGTAGTATTTTTTTCAATTGGAAAAGATGTTTATAAATCGAGTGGTTTATTTGATTCCAAGAAATTTAGTCTGTACTTGCCCTTACCTAATCCTTGCCGATAAACGAAATTTTACCCTTAATTCATCAAGACCAATACGAACAAGGAGGAACAGAAGGGGTGCGAAAGGATAAGTTTCTTAAGGATTTTGAACACGATCCTTATTCCGAATCTCGAAAACTTCAGGAGGGCACCTTTTGTAAGGAGTGTGGGGCTGTCTACGTAAAGGGACGGTGGACATGGCCTTTTGAGGAATTGGAAGGGAAAACGCCTTCGATATGTCCTGCATGTAGGCGCATAAGGGATGATTATCCTGCAGGTGAAATAGTTATCTCAGGGACCTATTTCCTGGATCATAGGGAAGAGATACTTAATATCGTTTATAATGTCCTGGAGCAAGAAAAGGAGCGTTCGCCGTTAAAGAGGGTCATTAAAGTTGAAGAAGGAAAAGGATTTATGCGCATGAGCTTTACCGACGATCATTTGGTAAGGAGGATTGGCGAAGCCCTTTACAGGGCTCATAAAGGAACTTTGGAACTTCAATATGCCGAAGGCGATAAGTTTTTGAGGATTCAATGGAAAAGGGACAAATAACAGAGGAGGAATTCCGATGGAGAAGAAAGTGCTTTTAGGCAATGAAGCCATAGCTCGAGGTGCATGGGAGGCAGGGGTTATGTTCGCTTCAGCTTATCCGGGAACTCCTAGTACAGAAATTTTGGAAAGCTTGGTCCAATATAAGGAAGTGAGGGCAGAATGGGCCCCTAACGAGATGGACGCCCTGCTTGCAGCAGCCGGTGCCTCCCTCACAGGGGCAAGGGCTATGGCCTCTATGAAACACGTGGGGGTAAACGTGGCAGCTGATGCCCTTATGACCCTTTCTTATACTGGCATAGAAGGAGGGCTAGTCCTTGTGACAGCTGATGACCCTTCACTCCATAGCTCCCAAAATGAACAAGACAACAGGCACTATGCTAAATTCGCTAAGGTCCCTATGCTCGAACCTTCGGATGCCCGTGAGGCAAAAGAATTTACAAAAATCGCCTTTGAAATTTCTGAGCTTTTCGATACGCCTGTGATGGTTCGTACAACCACAAGGGTATCACATACCCGAGGGGTAGTAGAACTCGGAGAAAGGCAGGAACCCAAGAGGGAATATGTGCTTCGTCCTAATCCCAAAAAATATACGATGATCCCAGCATATGCGGGGCCGAGGCACGTAGTTGTGGAGGAACGGATAGAAAGGCTCAAGGCCTTTGCAGAAACCTTTGAACACAATCGAATAGAATGGGGTGATAAGTCTGTTGGGATCATTTCCAGTGGTGTTGCTTACACCTATGCCAAAGAGGTGTTTCCCAATTACAGCTTTCTGAAGTTAGGCATGATATGGCCTTTACCTGAAAAGAAGATAAGGGAATTTGCAAGTCAGGTGGACAGGCTCTGGATAATAGAGGAGCTCGACCCCTTCATTGAGGAACATGTAAGGGCAATGGGAATCCGTGTCGACCTAGGGAAGGACAAAATACCCTTGTGTGGAGAACTCTCCCCTACAAGGATCCTCGAAGCCATAGAAGGCAAAAGCTTCATACCCAAAGTAGAATACAAAGGTACCATACCAGGTCGCCCACCCAACCTTTGTCCAGGGTGTCCTCACAGAGGTGTTTTTTATGTTTTGAAAAAGTTGAAACTTTTTGTCTTTGGCGACATAGGCTGCTATACGCTTGCAACACTTCCACCTTTGGAATCCATACATACCTGTGTCTGTATGGGGTCAAGTGTCGGAATGCTGGAAGGAGCGGTTCAGATCCTAAAGGAAAAAGCCTTAGGAAAAACGATATGCGTTATAGGTGAATCCACCTTCCTCCATGCCGGGATACCTGCTCTCTTAAACCATACCTATAATAAGTCGAACGGGACGATAATAGTTTTGAACAACTGGACTACAGCTATGACTGGTGCCCAAGAACATCCTGGTTCAGGTTATACTGCTAAAGGGGAAAGGACATTTGCTGTCAACTATGTGGAGTTAGCTAAAGCACTTGGGGTAAAGGAGGAAAACATAAAAGAGGTTAACCCTTATAAGTTAGAAGAACTCCAAAAAGTCATCAAAGAAGAAGTCTTTAAGGATGAACCATCCTTCATAGTGACTAAGGATAGTCCTTGCGTACTGTTAAGGAGGGCTATCAAAAACTATAACCCACCTCTAGTTGTGGATGAGGAACGCTGTACTGGGTGTAAGCAATGTTTAGAAAGCGGATGCCCTGCCCTATTTTGGGATGCTTCAAAAGCTGGAGAATACCGCACAACTGAAGGGAAGATCAAAAAGCGGAAGGGAGTTGTCAAAATTAACGAATTGCTTTGTGTAGGGTGTGGATTGTGTTATCAAATTTGTAAGTTTGAAGCAATAAGAGGACAAACTGAAAAGGTCCCCATTGGATTTGAAGTAATACCTCTTGAATAAGATGTAAGGGAGGTAAAAGATGGACAATAAAGTGACCAGTATATTGGTATGTGGTGTTGGAGGGCAAGGTATAATTTTAGCAAGTGCAGTGATGGCCGACACTTTCCTCAGGGCGGGTTACGATGTAAAACAAGGAGAAGTACATGGCATGGCCCAACGTGGAGGGGCTGTGATCAGTTTCGTAAGATTTGGCCCTCAGGTTTTCTCGCCTATCCCCAAGATGGGGGAAGTGGATTTTTTGTTTTCCACCGAGAAACTTGAGGCCTTAAGGTGGATAACTTGGTGTACTCCTGAAACCGTGGTCATATGCGATCAAATTGAAATTCCGCCTCCTGCAGTTAACCTTGGGACCATGGACTACCCCAAGGACATCGAGGGGTTTTTCAAGGCCCACTTCAAAAAGGCCTATTTCCTACCAGCTACACAAGTGGCCAAAGAACTCGGTAACCCAAGGGCAGCAAACGTAGTTTTGTTAGGGAAATTCAGCTCTTTTCTCGACATACCGCAGGAACTTTGGGAAGAGAGCCTTAAAGAACATGTACCGAAGCGCTTTCAAGAATTGAACATACAGGCCTTCAGGGCCGGCCGTAACCTATGAAAGGTTTAAGGTAAATAAAAGGATATAAAGGTCCCGAGGCCTTCCTTAATCTTTCCTTGGAATTTGCCCAAAAGGGTTATACCATTAAAGTAAGATGATCTTTAGGCGTAATCTCATAAGGTTCCTTGACGTAAAAGAAGAAGTAGAAAGCTACCTTCCCGACACTGACCTAAGCCTTCTGGAAAAGGCCTATATCTTTTCTGCTAAAGTCCATAAAGGACAATCGCGTCTTTCTGGAGAACCATATCTTGTACATCCTCTCGAAGTGTCGTTGATATTGGCAAAAATGAAGTTGGACCTACCCTCTGTGTGTGCAGGACTCCTACATGACGTTTTGGAAGACACTCTTACTTCCTACGAAGAGCTTAAGGAAAACTTCGGAGAAGAAATTGCGCAATTGGTAGACGGAGTTACTAAAATCAGCAGAATTCCTTTTCCAAATAAAGAGGAAGAACAAGCAGAAAATTACAGAAAGATGATCATGGCAATGGTTAAGGACATACGAGTAATCCTGATAAAACTTGCAGATAGGCTACACAATATGCGTACCCTTAATTTCCAACCACCTGATAAACAGAAAATTATCGCTCAAGAAACCCTTGAAATATATGCACCAATTGCTCATCGGTTAGGTATAGAATGGATAAAAAATGAACTAGAAGACCTTTCCTTTAGATACTTAAAACCAGAAGCATATGAAGACATAAAGAGGAGGCTTAAGAAATTCGAGAAGGAAAAGGAAACATATATTGAGGAAGCCAAAAAGCTCATTAAAGATACCCTCTCCTTACACGGCATAAAGGCTGAAGTACAGGGACGTATTAAGGAACCATATAGTGTATATACAAAAATGGAAAAATTAGGGGTTGAGTTCGATCAAATATATGATCTCATAGCCTTTAGAGTTTTGGTTGATAGTGAAAAAGATTGCTATCAAGCTTTAGGCATCATCCATTCCCTTTGGACTCCTGTCCCTGGTAGGTTTAAGGACTATATAGCGCTTCCGAAGTCAAACCTCTATCAATCTCTACATACAACTGTGATAGGACCTCATGGGGAAAGGATGGAAATACAGATACGCACTTGGGAGATGCATAAAGTAGCTGAAGAAGGAATTGCTGCACACTGGCATTACAAAGGTGGGAAGAAGCTATCGGAAGAAGATATAAAGCGTTTTGGTTGGTTACGACAAATATTGGAGTTACAAAAAGAAGTCGAAGACAGCCGTGAGTTTGTGAGGAATTTCAAAATCGACCTTTATCCAAATGAAGTATATGTGTTTACTCCTAAGGGGGAAGTTAAAGTACTTCCACGCGGTGCTACACCTGTGGATTTTGCTTATAGCATCCATACCGACATTGGACACCACTGTATAGGAGCAAAAGTTAACGGGAAATGGGTCCCTTTAGATTACGAGCTTCACAGTGGCGAGACCGTTGAAATTATAACTTCTCCAAAAGCTCATCCCAGCAGAGATTGGCTTAAGTTTGTGAAAACTTCCCGTGCACGTGCAAAGATCCTCCGCTACATCCGTGAACAAGAGAGGATCCAAGCCATAAATTTGGGACGTGAGATATGTGAAAGGGAATTCAAAAAAGTAGGTCTGGTATTTAACGATTTCCTCAATAAAGGAGAATTGGAACGCGTAGCCCAATCCTTAAGTTTTAGGTCCACAGATGACCTCCTAGCTGCTATAGGTTTCGGCAACATAACAGTCCAACAAGTTTTAAGTAAAGTCTCTCCTGAACTTTTGCCACAAAGACAACCTAAAGTAGACAAAGTTGAAAAGGCAAAGAAGAAATTCTTCGGGACAAGCGACCTTATAAAAGTCGACGGCATGGAAGATCTTTTGGTGCGTTTTGCTCGTTGTTGTAACCCTTTGCCTGGCGACAGAGTGATAGGCTTTGTGACAAGAGGTAAGGGAATCACCATACATACCCTGGATTGTCCCAATTTGTTAACAGTTCCTCAAGAAAGATGTCTTGAAGTCGAATGGAAAACCGAAAAGTTCTCTCTGTTCCCTGTAAAGATAAAAGTAGTTGCTGAAGACCGGAAGGGCCTTCTTGCCTCGCTTAGTACTTCTATATCCAATCATGGGGTCAACATAACAAAAGCGTATGTAAGCACTACTTCTTTTAAAGAAGCGATCAATTATTTTGAAATAGAGGTCTCAGGAGTTAAACAACTCGAAAAGTTGATGAACGCCATACGTAAGATAAAAGGCGTCAAAAAAGTAGAAAGGATCAAGAAGTGGCCAGTGGAGGCTTGACCACTTTACCTGCTTTAAGACATTTAGTACAAACCCTTATACGCCTTACTTGACCACCAACCAGGGCCTTTACCCGTTGGAGGTTGGGGTTAAAAACCCTCTTGGTTCGGTTTCCAGCGTGGCTTACGTTGTGCCCTTTCATCGGTCTTTTTCCGCATATAGCGCAGACTTGTGCCATCTTTTAAACCCCTTAGCTTTATTTTGCCTTATTTTACTACAACTGCACCCAAGGAAGCTACACCTGCTATCGTTTCATCTGTTTCTAACCTCATAAGTCGGGCCCCTGTCGAATAACGGCCTTGCTGTGGTATGAGTTTAGCCCGTATCCTTAACACCCTCCCTTTTGAGGAGCTTAGCAAGACCTCGTCTTCATCTGAGACACATAGAACTCCCACAAGCCTTCCGCTTTTTTCCGTAAGCCTAAGGGCGATTACCCCCTGCCCTCCCCTTTTTTGGAGTTTAAACTCTTCAAGTTTCACCCTTTTACCATAACCCTTCTCTGTGACGAAAAGCAAATGAGTTCCACCCTCCAGCTTCACCGCGCTTACAACTTCGTCTCCCTTTTTCAGTCTAAGTCCGCGAACGCCTTGGGCTGTTCGTCCCATAGTCCTTATTTCAGCAGGGGAGATCAAGGTTGCATATCCCCCTCTTGTGGCTATTAGAAGTTCTTGGCTTTCAACTATATCCACCCCAACAAGCTGATCGTCCTTCTTGAGGGAAAGGGCTTTTATCCCACTTGAACGTATGTTCTTGAACTCCTCAAGGGATGTCTTTTTAATTACTCCTTGGCGTGTTACCATCAAGACATCTCCTTTTGAGAAATCCTTTACAACAGCCAAGGCTGCAACCTTTTCGCCTTGCTCTAAACGAAGCAAAGTCGATAGGTGCTTCCCTTTAGCGTTAGGGGGAAGTACAGGTAGTTCGGAAACCCTAATGCTATAGACTTTCCCTTCGTTGTCAAAAACCAGCACAAAATCCCTCATTGAGGCAACAAGGACCCCTTTAAGCCAGTCGCCTTCCTTCAACGATATTGCCACCTTACCCTTGCTTCCCCGTCCTTGGTTTTTGTAATGGTCCAAAGGAGTAACCTTAATGTAGTCAGAAGAAGTAAGGAGCACTACAACTGGTTCATCCGGTACCTCCTCTTCCACTTCCTTGGGGAGAGCATCTTCTATAGTGGTCCTCCTTCTATCAGAATAAAGCTCAGAAACCTCCTTCAATTCCCTTGCAAGTTCATCCTTTAACTTTTCCTCAGAAGAAAGGATCTCTTTTAGCCAGAGGATTTTCTTGCTCACTTGTTCGAACTCTTCGGCTATCTTATCCCTCTCAAGCCCTGTAAGTCTCTGCAGTTTCATGTCCAAAATGGCCTGTGCTTGAAGTTCGGTAAAACCAAATTTCTTGATAAGCCCTTCTTTTGCCTCCTTTGGGGTTTCTGAGGCCCTTATCAAGGAGATGATCTCATCAATACGGTCAAGGGCTTTGAGGAACCCTTCTAATATATGGGCCTTTTTTTCGGCTTCTTGTAGGTCATGGCGAGACCTTCGCCTAATGACTTCCTTTCGATGTTCCAAAAATAGCTCAAGTATCCTTTTTAGGTCGAGCAACATAGGCTGTCCACCCACAAGGGCTAAAAGGATCACGCCAAAGGAGGACTGAAGGGGAGTAAGCTTATAAAGCACATCGAGCACCTTTTTGGGGTCTTGGTCCTTCTTGACTTCCACTACCACCCTTATCCCTTCCCTGTCTGATTCGTCCCTGACCTCCATTATTCCTTCCACCTTTTTCTCTTCGGCCAATTCGGCTATTTTCTGGACAAGCTGAGCCTTGTTCACCTGGTAAGGGAGTTCATATATAACGATCCTGTGTCTGTCTTTGGCCTTTTCTATCCTGGCCTTTCCCTTTATCTGTAGGATGCCTTTCCCTGTAAGATAAGCGTTTTTTATCCCTTCCTGGCCCACTATGATCCCACCAGTAGGAAAATCAGGCCCGGGTATGTATTTCATCAGCTCTTCTACCCTGAGTCCTGGATTTTCCAATAAAGCCAAACAAGCACGAATTACCTCCCCAAGGTTATGCGGAGGGATGTTTGTGGCCATACCTACTGCAATACCCGATGCGCCGTTAATCAGAAGGTTTGGAATACGGGAAGGCAATACCACGGGTTCTTCCATGGAACCATCGAAATTAGGGGTAAAGTCCACCGTACCCTTTTCTATATCGGCCAAAAGCTCAAGCGCTATGGGGGTAAGCCTCGCTTCGGTATACCTCATAGCAGCTGGAGGGTCTCCGTCAACGGACCCAAAGTTCCCTTGCCCATCTATAAGGGGATATCTCAAGGTAAACCCTTGTGCCATCCTTACTAAGGCCTCATATACTGCCATGTCCCCGTGGGGATGATACTTTCCTAGGACCTCCCCCACAATTCTAGCGCTTTTGCGATAAGGCTTATCCGGCCCAAGCCCCATTTCATACATGGCATAAAGAATCCTCCTTTGTACGGGTTTAAGACCATCCCTTACGTCCGGCAAAGCCCTCCCCACTATCACGCTCATGGCGTACTCTAGATAAGAACGCTTCATCTCTTCTTCGATACTAACCGGAAGAACGTTCGACATACCCCCCTCCTCTAACATGAAGCTTTTCTATTATAACATCACAGGAAGTTCTCCTAAATTACACTTTCTGTAACTATTTAAAACCAATTTTTACTTTTTATCAATTTTGCAATAACCGCTATAAGCCTCAGATACCAAGGAATTGCCTTTACAGCCTTCCCTTTTTATTCCCTTCATGAGAAAATGAAAAGAGCACCGACAAGATGATACGACTATTAAAAGTGATTACACTACCCGAAAGACTTGTAACTGGAACTTTTTTATTGGCAATTTCGGTAGGTACCCTTTTATTAAAAATGCCCTTCTCTACAAATAAGGGCCACATTTCCTTGATAGATGCCTTATTCACTGCGACATCTGCCACATGTGTTACCGGTCTCACAGTGCTTGATACAGGGAAGGACTTCACTTTAATAGGACAGACCGTCATCCTTTGCTTAATACAAATAGGCGGATTGGGAACCTTGACTTTTTCGATATTACTATTCCATATCTTGAAAGGCAATATGCCTTGGAGTGCAAAATTAGCATTTGAAAGCGCTTTCACTGTTAATCCTCTAAAGGATTTTTATAATTACGCAAAGCGCATTGTCACCATTGCAGTTGTTATAGAATTATTAGGGATGTTAGCCCTTTGGTTATACTGGAAAAATTTTTGGGGAGTAACCTTTTCTTTCTTTTTAGCCTTATTTCATTCGATATCTGCCTTCTGCAATGCTGGTTTTTCTCCTTTTAGTGATTCATTAGCTAAATTTCGAGGAGACATTTTTATAAATATAACCGTTTGTTTATTGATAATTTCAGGCGGAATTGGATTTTTAGTAATCGACGATATGTTAAAATTCATAAAAAAAAGACAAAAATTGACTTTGCATTCGAAAGTTGTTTTAGTTACAACTTTTTGGTTGATAGTAGGAGGTGCTGTTTTGTTGTGGTTATCTGAAGGAGGACATGCTTTAAAAGGGCTTGCTTTAAAAGAGCAGGTTATGGTAGCGTTATTTCATTCCATATCTGCGCGCACAGCTGGTTTTTCTACTTTTGACTTGGCATCCTTTAGGGATGCTTCGCTTTATATTTTGGTCTTTTTGATGTTTGTAGGGGCTTCGCCCGGGTCTTGTGGTGGGGGGATAAAAACAACCAACCTCGCCATTTTATGGTTTTTGATCTACAATCGCTTAAAAGGCCGTGTAGAGACAGTGGCATGGCGTCGTACTATACCTTCTGAGACAGTGGTAAGGTCCTTGAGTATAACGATCGGTTCTTCGCTTTTTTTGGCCTTTGTGTTGGGGTTAATCCTTTTTTCGGTTCCTCCAGCCCTTGAAAAGGAAGGATGGAGTTTCATTAGGGTCTTATTCGAATTGACTTCTGCTTTCGGGACAGTAGGGCTCTCAGTAGGGCTTACACAAAAGCTGTCTGACCTCCAAAAGTTGTTGTTCATAATCGTCATGTTCGTAGGACGAGTAGGGCTTATTACAGCCACCTTCTCCTTGGCCAGGAAAAGGGCTGAACCCTTGTTCAGATACGCTGAAGAGAACATTATGGTATAAAAAAGGCGATGAAGTTTGCCGTCATAGGATTGGGGAAGTTCGGAAGGACTTTGGTACAGGCCTTAGCTGAAGAAGGCCACGAGGTAATTGCAATAGACAAAGACAAAGAAAAGGTCCAAGAAGTACAAAGTTACACGGTCCAGGCTATTGTAGCTGATGTTACTCAGAAGAAGGTCTTGGAAGAACTCGGGCTAGAAAAGATGGACGCTGTCATAGTGAGCACGGGCAAGGACTTAGGGGCAAGCGTTCTGATAACCCTTTACCTTAAGGACCTGAAGGTAAAAAAGATCATCGTGAAGATAACCAGTGAGGACCATGGGAGGATCATCGAAAAGATTGGAGCAACAGAGATCGTATTCCCTGAAAAGGACACTGCTATAAGACTGGCCCAGGCATTAACTGCCCCTAATATAATGGATTTCCTCCCTCTGTCGCCTGATTATGCTATAATCGAATTGGCACCTCCAAAAGACTTCGTTGGTAAAAGTCTTGGTGAATTAAAACTAAGAAGCCGTTTTGGGATAAATGTACTAGCTGTAAAGCAACTTATACCTGAAAAATTAATTATAAACCCAAACGCAGATTTCATAATTAAGGACAGTGATATACTTTATGTGTTAGGAAGAAAAGATGACCTTGAGAAAATTAGCTGATAGGGTGTAAGAGATGAGACCCGCAGTGATTATCGTTGATATGGTAAAGGATAACCTTGATCCTAAATACCCGATAGCAAAAGAGGCTGAGCTGATAATACCTAATATCAATAAATTACTTGATGCTGTGAGAGGATATGGAGTACCGGTCATATTCGCCTGTGATTCCTTTTTACCTGAGGATTTCATCTTCAAGGGAAGGCTTAAACCTCATTCCCTTCGCGGAACAGAAGGGGCTATGGTCACAGAGAAGTTGCATATAAGGCCTGGTGACCATTTTTTGCCCAAGAGGAGGTTTAGTGCCTTTTTTAAAACCGATTTAGATCAAACCCTCCGTACTTGGGGGGTGGACACAGTAGCGGTAGGAGGTATAACCACGAACGTCTGTGTGCTCATGACCGTTATGGATGCGATATGCCACGATTTCAAAGTCGTGTGGCTTGAAGACTGTTGTGCAGCCCATAAAAAGGAAGTACATGAGGCTACCCTTGAACTTTATCGCAATTCCGCCTTATGGCCCCTTTTGCGAGTCATGACCTCGCAGGAGTTCCTTGCGGAACTTAAAAAAGAAAAAGGGGAGGAAACTCCAGCCTCCTCCCCTTTGGGTACCTTATAAATTGAGGCTAAGTTTGAGGAAAAGCCTTAGCGAGGACTTCTTCCCGTGGAGGTTTTGTCAACAGACTCCCCACAAAGTAACATATGCCACAACCTATCCACGAGAGCCAGAACAAAGTCCCCATCCCCAATTTTCCAGCGGCTATCATCTTTGCTCCCCATAGGACTACAACCGTACCGTAGATACAGGCAGCGACCACACCCCATTTGGTAGCCCTTTTCCAGTAGTAAGACCCCACGGTAACCCAGAGGAATATGCTACCTAAGGCAATAGCTGCCTGTCCCATAAAGATAGCTAAAAGGGCCGGTGGCCTGTAAAAGGTGTAAAGGAAGGGGAAAAAGAGGAACACCCCAAGTAGGATCCTTAAAAGCAATATAGCTGTCCTATCAGAGGTCTGAGGACGCCAAAGTTTCAAGAGGTCACGGGTGACGTTCCCAGCCATGATGAACACCATGGCCGAAAGGGTCGAAAGGGCCGCTGCAAACAGTCCTGCCGTGTAGGCCGCAAGCAAAGGTATGCCTCCTACAGCCCAGGAAAGCATGGGGTTTGCAAGATCTCCCTTCCATGGCTCGATCTTGAGAAGCTGTGGACCATACAAAGCCCTAGCTACAGCCCCGTTCCAGGCACAGTCAAGCATTATGGGCACCCCAGCGATAAGCCACACGAAAAAGCACATGATCGCATAGTCCCTTTTTGTAAGCTCTCTCATGCCCAAGAAACGACTTACGTTGTGAGGAAAACCAATGGCCATGCTGAAGAAAAGGAAAGCTGTGGCCACTATTCCTACATAACTGGAAAACAGCTGTGTTGCTCCCACTTTTGGCAAATCAGGCCTTATGAGGCTTATCAAGGCAGGGTTTTCGGCTGCCAATCTTTCGTTAAGCCCAACCGCCCCCCCGATCTTCACGATGGCCGCTATCGCCAAAATAGTCCCAACAGCCCCGATAACAGCACCTTGGAAACCAAGTGCCCATTGGGTGGATGTATATCCTCCAAGCATCATGTAAAGCCATGTGACAAGAACCGCCACAAGGAGGCAGGCCAATGGATTCCACCCTGTGGCCACATACCAAACACCACCTGCTGCTTTAAGCTGTCCGATGGAGTACATGAACAAAAATATCAAAAGGACTACGCTAATAACGGTTTGGACAAGCTTGCTGTCAAACCTCCTGCCCAAGAGCTCAGGTAGGGTAGTAGCGCCATAGGCCCTCGAAAGCTCACGGGTCTTCAAAGCCGTAAACCACACACAAGGCATAATCCCCACAAGGGTCCACACCCCTGCAAACCACATCCCTGCCCAACCAACCGCGTACACTACCCCAGCACTACCACAAAAAGCCCATCCGCTTAAATAGGCAGCAGCCACAGCACAACCTGTGACAATTGGCCCCAACGTCCTCTGACCAACCATGTACTCATCAAAAGTGGCCCATCGCCTCCTGCCTAACATCCCTATCCAAAGGCTGAAAAGCAACATAAGGGCTACCGCAATGGTAGCCCATATGCCTGAGGCTAAACTAGGCTTTGGGACCTCAAGGAACTGCATTTGTCACCTCCCACAAAACAAGTTTACTTTAAATACCTTGATTTCTTTATAACAACCCATGTTCCAATTAAACTCATTAGACTTGTACCTATCACCACCGTAAGCCAAGCCCAAAAAGGCTTCATCAGATCCATTACACACCTCCTTTTTCAAAAGCTATGATTTTAGTTTTTTTCTATCATAAATAGCGTTTTTTGTCAATTAACATAAAACGCCTTTCGGGTAATTAGGGAAAAGCGTTTGGCGGTTGTCAACTTTTTAAGATTTTAAGGACTTCTTTAAGGGCGAGGTATGTCTCCTTTAGGAGGCCTTTGTAGTCTAGGTTGGAGTCTTCTTCTCCTTTTAGTTTCTTTTTGGCACCGGCTATGGTGTATCCTTCTTCGTAAAGCAACCTTTTGATCTCTTGGAAGATCCTTAGGTCTTCATCTGTATATTGTCTTTGGTACCCTAGCCCCCTTTTAGGGGTTAAACCAAATTCTTGTTCCCAATACCTTATGACATACGGCTTTAGTCCCAGCATCTGACTTAACTCACCTATCCTGTAATACGGCTTTTTCTTACCCTTCATCTGAGCGATCGGTTCAAAAGGACCCTTAACGAATAACTTGGCTTAAAGACCATAGCCTTGCGAGAGGTCGTCTCTATCTCTTGCCCTGTCCTGGGGTGTCTCCTTTTCCTCGAGGCTACTTCTTTGACCCAAAAGGAGCCAAAACCATGTACGCGGACCTTTTCGCCTCTTTTGACTGCTTCTTTTATTATTTCAAACAAAACATCTATTGCTTTTGCCACTTCTTTTTTGGGAAAACCAGTGCGTTCAAAGACCCTTTCTACAAGGTCTGCTTTCACCATTTAAGGTCACCTAAGGGTGAACCCCATATTTATAAAGTGTTTGACTACCTCGTCCCGTATGCTGTTGGCCTCCTCATCTGTAAGGGTGTGATCTTCAGCTCTCAAATGGAGCCTTATGGTTATATTCTTCTTCCCCTCTGGAATAGGAGGACCACTATAACAATCGATGAGCTCTATTCGCTCTAAATAAGGCAATGGCAACTTCCAAACTTCATCGAGCAACGAGGAAAAGGGTACTTCTTGGTCCAAAACCAAGGCTATGTCACGATAGGTCCCGGGGAACTTCGGTAAAGGCACAAAGGCCTTCTTGAGCCTCACATGCTTTAACAGGGGCTCGAGTCGAAGTTCAAACAAAAATACCTCCTCAAGTTCAAGTCCTTCCGCTATTCGTGGGTCTAATTTCCCTAAGACGCCTATTTCCTCTCCCTTTATACTTATGGAAGCACTCTGAACAGGATGAAAGGGTGGAATACTCTGTGGGAGGAACTTAAAGTCTTCGATCCCAAGCTCTTCAAAAAGCCTCTCTAGACAGCCTTTCATCAAGAAAAAGTCCGCCTTTTTTCCCTTTTCACGCCACCACGAAGGCAAAAATTCACCCATCGCTAAGGCCCCAAGCCTTTCTTCTTCCCTCGGCAACTTGTCCGAATCTGGTAGAAAAACACGCCTCAATTCGAATACTTTCAGGTCTTTATTACCCCGTTGGTAATTGGTCCTTGCCACTTCTATTAAGCCCGGTATAAGGCTAGTCCTCATAATGGATTGGTCCTCCGAAAGGGGATTGAGCAACTTCAAGGCCTCTTTTCCCAATCCCAAAACCTTGAGCAAACGGGGAGAGACAAAACTATAGGTTATCACCTCTTGGAAACCCAAACCGACCATTAATTCCTTTAAGACTTTCCTCAAGTCCTTCTTCTTTTCCCTGGGAGTGGGGGATAACCGTGGAAGACTTTCTGGAAGCGCATCATATCCCTTAAGCCTTCCAAACTCCTCTGCTATGTCAACTTCTCTGGAGATGTCAAACCTATAGGAAGGAGGACATACAGTCCATACCTTGCCTCTGCGACTCAATATGCGAAAGTTCAGACGCTCCAAAAATTGCCGTGCTTCCTCTTCATCCACTTCCATTCCAAGGAAACCCTTGACCCACTCTAGGTCAAAAGTGACCTCTTTAGGAAACACTCTAACGGGATAAACGTCAAGGATGCCTCTTGCCACCTTTGCCCCAGAAAGCCTCTGTATCAGTTGGGCTGCCCTTTGAGAAGCGAAAACCACCCCTTCTGGGTCTACCCCTCGGGAAAATCGGTAAGAGGCCTCTGTATCGACCTTTAAAGTACGCGAGGTACGCCTTATCGAAGCAGGAGAAAAGAAAGCACTCTCCAAAAGGACCCTTTTAGTATCCTCGCGGATTTCCGAATCCATCCCACCTATGATACCCCCGATGGCTACCGGTCCCTCAGCATCGCATATCAATAAGGTCTCTTCGTCTAGGGTCCTTTCCTTACCGTCTAAAGTAACTATCACCTCACCCTTCTTAGCAAGCCTTACCACTATCGTCCCTTGAGCCAACCTGTCGTAGTCAAAAGCATGAAGCGGTTGACCGAGCTCAAGCATCACGTAATTGGTTACGTCAACCACGTTGTTTATGGGCCTCATGCCAGAAAGCTGAAGCCGTAAACGCATCCACAGAGGGGAAGGTTTGATCTCCACATCCCAAAGGAACCTTGCTGTATAACGCGGACAGTGCTCCGGATCCCTCACTTCAACCTTCACGAACTCCTCAACCCCTATTTCTTCCTCCTTCAAGTTTACTGAAGGCCATCTGAGCGGAAGCCCTAAAAGGGCAGATATCTCCCTTGCCAAACCCATTATGCTGAGGCAATCGCCCCTGTTTGGCGTAGGAGAGACATCAAGGATGTAATCTCCAGATAGACCCAAATAAGTCCCTAACTCTATTCCCAGAGGGGCATCTTCCTCAAGCACTAAGATCCCAGAAGCTTCCTCGGATAACCCTAACTCCCTTTCTGAACAGATCATCCCTTCAGACCTTATCCCCCTTATCTCCTTGATCTTGATCTCATTTGAACCAAGCCTTGCACCTGGTAAGGCAAAGGCCACCTTTATGCCTTCCTTCACATTCGGAGCCCCACAGACTACCTCGTAAGTATTTTGCGACGTACTCACTTGACATACCAGAAGCCTTTGCGCATGGGGATGGGGTCTTACCGTCAAGACCTCACCTACAACCACCTTTTCGAAGTCGACTTTGACTTTCTCAACAGAATCGACTTCGATAGACCTCAAGGTAAGGAGCTCTGCTAGCCGATAAGGATCTTCCTCAAGGGGGAGAAATTCTCTGAGCCAAGAATACAGGACCTTCATCATCCACCTGCTTCAGAATTGGCTCAAAAACCTCATGTCGTTTTGGAAAAATAGCCTTATGTCAGTTACGCCATACCTCAACATAGCTATCCTCTCCACACCGAGGCCGAAGGCGTAACCGGTCAAACGCCCAAATTCGTAACCCACAGCCTTGAAGACCTCTGGATGGACCATCCCACATCCCAAGATCTCAAGCCAACCAGTACCCTTACAGACACCGCATCCCTTCCCCTGGCAGATAAAACAACCTATGTCCAACTCTGCACTAGGTTCTGTAAAAGGGAAAAAACTGGGACGGAAACGCATCCTCGTGTCTTTTCCAAAGAACTCCCTGACAAAGAAAGCAAGCGTTCCCTTGAGGTGCGAAAAGGATACCCCTTCATCTACAAGTAACCCTTCAATCTGATGGAACATTGGGCTATGGGAAACGTCGGCATCCCTCCTGTACACCACACCTGGTGAGATAATCTGTACAGGAGGTTTCATCTTCTCCATTACCCTTACCTGGACCGGTGAAGTATGAGTACGGAGGAGGAGTTCGTCAGAAATATAAAAAGTATCATGCATGTCACGCGCAGGATGGTCCTTAGGGATGTTCAGGGCCTCAAAGTTATAATAGTCGAGCTCAACTTCGGGGCCTTCCACCACTTGAAAACCTAGGTAGGTAAATATCTCTATCATCTCCTCCAGTACTTGTGTGATAGGGTGTAATTTACCCCTAGGAAAGGGCATGCCTGGCAAGGTGACGTCCAACTTCTCTTTAAGGAGGACCTTTTTGAGTTCCTCTTCCTTCAACTGGCTACGGCGCCTTTCGAGCTCACTTTCAAGCCACTCCTTTAAGCGATTGGCGCTTTCACCGGCCTTAGGCCTTGCGTCAGGGGGAAGGTCCTTAAGGCAACGCAAAAGCTGCGTCAAACGCCCTTTACGTCCGAGGAAAAAAACCTCTACCTCTTCGAGGGCCTTCAAATCCTCGACTTCTTCAAGGGCCTTTAAAGCCTCCTCTTTTATCGCTTCAAGTTGCTCTTCAAACACCTGCAGAGACATGGGCCTTCGCTATCTCCACAAGCTTCGCAAACCCCTCCATATCCCTCACTGCCATATCTGCCAGGACTTTCCGGTCAACCGAAACGTTGGCCTTTCTTAAGCCTTCCATAAACCGACTGTAAGAGATCCCATGAAGCCTAGCAGCCGCGTTTATCCTCGTAATCCAGAGCCTACGAAACTCCCTTTTCTTGTTCTTACGGTCCCTATAGGCATATTGGAGGGCTTTTTGGACCGTCAACCTGGCTAGTCTAAAACAGGTCCCCCTTCTTCCCCAATAGCCCTCTGCCAACTTAAGGATCTTCTTCCTCCTCCGAGCCCTCCTCGGACCACCTTTGACCCTCATCTCTTAAACCTCCTTCCCCATAAGGTTACTTTAAACCATAAGGGATCAAACGCTTCACAGCCTTGAGATTTGCACTGTCAACCAAGGCCGGTTTCTTTAAACGTCTTTTCCTCTTAGAGCTCTTCTTCCTCATTAAATGGCTAGCCCATGCCTTAAAGCGCCTTATCTTGCCATTTGCGGTTACCTTAAACCTTTTGGCTGCAGATCTGTTGGTCTTCATCTTCGGCATACTTTAAACCTCCATTACGTACGCTCTTTAATGTTTAACCGGACTTATCATAACTACTATTTGGTTACCCTCAAACTTAGGCTGATAATCCGGCTTACCGCAATCTTTAAGCTCTTCTAAGATCTTTTGCATCAATCCCTCACCCATTTCCTTGTGAGCAAGTTCCCTGCCCCGGAACATCATCCTCACCTTGGTCTTATGCCCTTCCTCCAAAAATTCTCGGATCTTTCTCAGCTTTATCTGGAGATCGTGAGGATCAGTAGTCGGTCGCAACTTTATCTCCTTTACCTGAGATGCAGCTTGCTGTTTCTTCTTTGCCTCTTGGGCCTTCTTATTTTGAAGGTATTTGAACTTTCCGTAATCCATGATGCGACATACAGGCGGATCCACATGGGGCGCCACCTCTACAAGGTCAAGACCAAACTCCTCTGCCTTTCTTATAGCATCCCTTAAGCTCATAACCCCAATCTGTTTCCCTTCAGGATCTATCACCCTAACCGTCTTGGCCCTGATCTTCCAATTAACCCTGTATTCCCTCTCTATCTTCTATCACCCCCTTCAAAGTTGGGATTTTACAATGTGGAAGGACTTCTTCCAAGAAGGCCTTTAGATCCATGCTACCGAGGTCCCCTTTTTCACGGCTCCTTACCGCGACCTTTCCCTCTTGCACCTCTTTATCACCTATTATCAGCATATAAGGGACCTTTTCTAGCTGGGCCTGCCTTATCTTATAACCTAACTTCTCATTCCGAAAGTCCCCTTCAGCCCTTATACCATGGTCACGGAGCTTTTGTAACACTTCTTTTGCATAGGGTATATGTCTATCAGTGATGCTCATAACCCTCATCTGCTCTGGCGCAAGCCACAGAGGAAGGGCACCTCCGTAATGTTCTATCAATATGCCTATGAACCGCTCCAAGGCGCCCAAGATCACCCTGTGGACCATTACCGGCCTTTGCCTTGAACCATCAGGTCCTATATATACGAGGTCAAACCTCTCAGGCAGAGAAAAGTCACACTGTATGGTAGCGCACTGCCACTTCCTCCCCAATGCGTCCTTTAGTTTTATGTCGATCTTCGGTCCGTAAAAGGCACCTTCGCCTTCGTTTACTTCGTAAGTTATCCCTTCTTCTTCTAAGACTTCCTTTAAGGCCCCAGTTGCCCTTTCCCACGTTTCTTCTGTGCCGATGAATTTCTCCGGCCTTGTGCTCAGTTCAGCTTCATAGGTAAAGCCGAACAGGTCCATCACCTCTTGCACGAAACGCAAAACCTCCTTTATCTCCCCCTGGAGTTGATCTGGTCGGCAAAAGATATGCGCATCATCCTGGGTAAATTCCCTAACCCTCAAAAGTCCGTGTAATACCCCTGAACGCTCATGTCTATGGACTTTACCGAGTTCGAAGAACCTCAGAGGCAGGTCCCTGTAACTTCTTTGTTTGGACTTATAGACCAAAATGTGTGCTAAACAGTTCATAGGCTTCAAAGCATAGAGCTGGCCATCAGCCTCGGTAAAGTACATGTGCTCGCGGTAAAAGTCGAAGTGTCCCGATTGCTTCCAAAGTTCAGCCCTTAATATTTGAGGACCCATTACAAACTGGTACCCTCTTTTCAAATGTTCTTGCCTTTCAAACTCCTCAAGCAACCACCTTATTATCACCCCTTTGTGATGCCAGATGACAAGGCCTGCTCCTACTTCCTCGTGAGTGGAAAAAAGTTCAAGTTCCCTACCAAGTTTACGATGGTCCCTCCTCTTGGCTTCCTCAAGCCTTTGAAGGTAATCTTGAAGCTCTTTTTGGGTGAAAAAGGCCGTACCATATATGCGTTGCAGCATCTTATTGCGCTCATCCCCACGCCAATAAGCTCCTGAAACGCTCAACAGTTTAAAGGCCTTTATCTCACCTGTTGACCTCAGGTGCGGACCACGACAAAGGTCCACAAAGTCCCCTTGCCAATAAAGGCTTACCTTTTCGTCCTCTATCTGATCGAGGATCTCAAGTTTGTAACTTTCACCCCTTTCCTTAAATATCCTCTGGGCCTCCTCTTTACTTACCTCCTCCCTCCTGAAAGGCAGATTGCGAGATATGATCTCATACATCTTCGCCTCAATTTTCTGCAGGTCCTCTTCACCTAAAGGAGAATCAAGGTCAAAGTCGTAGTAAAAACCTTCCTCTGTGGCAGGTCCTATGGCAAGCTTAGCCAGTGGATAAAGCTCCTTAACAGCCTGGGCCATTACATGGGCTGTACTATGCCTCAAGATGCTTAACGCTTCTTTCTCATCCACCATCGTCAATCCCATAAAGCAGATAATTAAAAGGGAGGTACCTTCCTTGAGGTACCCCCCTTTGTTTTAACCAATACACCTCTCAAGAGGCAAGAACCATGGTAGGCACGGGCGGCTTTGAACCGCCGACCTCTACCGCGTCAAGGTAGCGCTCTCCCCCTGAGCTACGTGCCTGTATACCTTGGAGCGGGCAACGGGACTCGAACCCGCGACCCCAAGCTTGGGAAGCTTGTGCTCTACCACCTGAGCTATGCCCGCTCATTAACCTGTATACTTGGTGGAGCTGACGGGATTCGAACCCGTGACCTCGTGAATGCCATTCACGCGCTCTCCCATCTGAGCTACAGCCCCACACCTATTATGGATTTTAATAGCCATCCCTATCCCTGTCAAGCAACTCTTTCAGAAGTAGCGTCGACGAAAGTAAAGGGCTACGTTGACAAGACTGATGAGCACAGGTACCTCCAATAAAGGTCCTATGACCGTGGCAAAGGCCTGTCCAGAATCGATGCCGAAGACCGCCACTGCCACAGCTATCGCCAGTTCGAAGTTGTTACTTGCCGCCGTGAAGGCTATTGAAGTGACAACGGGATAAGGAGCACCGATCTTTTTGGCCATAAAAAAGGAGACGAAGAACATTATCAAAAAATAAAGGACCAAAGGCAAAGCCACTTTTGCCACATCTAAGGGCAACTGCAGTATGTACTCACCTTTGAAGGAAAACATCACAACGATGGTGAACAGAAGGGCTATTAGGGTAATAGGGCTTATCTTCGGCAAGACCTTTTCCTCATACCACTTTACCCCTTTTGTCTTTAGGCAGGCAAACCGTGTGACTACTCCAGCTATAAAGGGAATCCCAAGGTATATGAAGACGCTTTTAGCTATCTCTTTTATGGAAATCTGAACCAATTCACCTTTTAAGCCCAATATGGGTGGAAGAAACGTAAGGAAAAACCACGCATAAGGAGAATAAAAAAGCACCTGGAAGAAACTGTTGAAGGCCACAAGCGCAGCAGCGTATTCCCTATCTCCGTCAGCAAGGTCGTTCCACACTATGACCATGGCTATGCAGCGGGCAAGTCCTATTAGGATGACACCCATCATATATTCAGGATATCCCCTCAACAAGGTCACTGCCAAAAGGAACATCAAAAAAGGGCCTATTACGTAATTCTGCATAAAGGAAAGCAAAAGGACTTTTTTGTCGCGGAAGATCCTCCCCATTTCTTCATATTTCACCTTAGCTAAAGGAGGATACATCATGGATATAAGGCCTACTGCTATTAAGACATTCGTAGTACCAACTTGAAACTTGCCCCAGAAGTCAACGATCCCAGACCAAAAGTAACCAATCGATATGCCAAAGAACATGGCCATAAACACCCAAAGCGTCAGAAGGCGCTCAATAATGCCTAACCTCTTCTCCATAGAACTAGTCCTCCTTTTTACCTTTTTGCCAATGAGCTTTTGGATTTTAACTTACCCCTTTTAGGGGAGTCAAGTTTTTCTTGGGGAGCATCACGCTTGTCAAGTGCTATGTTTGTTTATATCCTTTGGCCTGAAATGGAAGTGTATAAGTCTATACTGGAGTTAATTGGTAATACCCCCCTTGTTGAGATCCGCCGCTTGAATCCAAACCCGAAGGTGCGCATTTTGGCCAAACTCGAGTCTTTCAACCCCGGGGGGTCTGTGAAGGACAGGATCGCCTTGCGGATGATAGAGGATGCAGAGGCCTCGGGCCAATTGCATCCTGGTAAGGTGATCCTTGAGGCCACAAGTGGGAACACTGGGATAGGGTTGGCCCTTGTGGGGGCGGTAAAAGGCTATAAGGTCCTCCTCGTCATGCCCGAATCCGTAAGTGAAGAGAGGAAGAGGATCCTCAGGGCCTACGGGGCTGAAATCTTGCTTACCCCTGCAGAAAAGGGGATAGATGGTGCTATTGAAGAGGCTTATAGGCTAGCCAGGGAAGACCCTGAAAGGTATTTTTTGGTCGACCAGTATAACAACCCTTCTAACCCCCTTGCCCATTACTATGGCACGGCCGAGGAAATATGGCGTCAGACAGGAGGAGCAATAGATGCTGTCGTCATAAGTATTGGTACAACAGGTACCCTTGTAGGCGTAGGAAGGCGTCTAAAGGAATACAACCCCAGGATACGGGTAGTGGCTGTTGAACCCACCGTAGGTCATAGGATCCAAGGTCTAAAGAACCTAACTGAATCCTATGTACCTGGGATATTCGACCCTTCGGTAATGGACGAGAAGATCCAGGTACGCGACGAGGACGCCTTTGAAACAGCGAGGAAGCTTGCCCGTGAGGAGGGCCTCCTAGTTGGGATGAGCTCTGGAGCTGCTATGTATGGGGCCCTCCTTTTGGCCCAAAGGATGGAAAAGGGAACGATCGTGGTCATATTGCCTGATACAGGTCAAAGGTACCTTTCCACTTCCTTGTTTGTGGAAAAGGCCGCTTTAAGCCTTAGGCTGTATAATACTTTAACGCGTAAGGTAGAACCCCTCTATCCTGAGGAGCCGAAGAAGGTCAGGATATACACATGTGGTCCCACGGCATCGGGGCCGATACACCTGGGTGTGTGGCGTAGGTTGGTAGTGGTAGATGTCCTAAAGAGATACCTCCGTTCAAAGGAGATAGACGTTAAACACGTAGTCAACATCACCGATATAGACGACCGTACTGTTAGGATGGCCATTGAGGCCTCAAGGTCCTTGGAAGACTTCACTTCCACTTATGTGGAAGAGTTCTTTAAAGAGGCAGAGGTCTTGAAGTTGGACCTTCAGGCTCACTTCCCACGGGCAAGCCGTTATATCCAGGAGATGGTAAACGCGGCCGAAGGCCTTTTGAAAAAGGGTTTTGCGTACGAACGCCATAGGTCCCTTTATTTCTCCCTTGAGCGCTTTAAAGGATACGGGAAGCTGTCCGGGATCGATCCCAATAAGTTAAAACCTGGTCGTACCGATCAGGACCTTTACGATAAACAGCATCCCCAGGACTTCACGCTCTTTAAAAGGTCAAGCCTTTCGGAACTTAAGGCAGGCATCTTCTATGAAACCCCTTGGGGGAAAGCCAGACCCAGCTGGCACATAGAGTGTGCTACGATGGCCCTCCTCTTTTTAGGAGATTCCATAGACCTCCATACTTCTTCCACAGACCTGATCTTTCCACACAACGAAAACGAAATAGCCATAGCTGAAGCGTTGACCGGAAGGCCCTTTGTCAAACATTGGCTTCACGTTGAACAAGTACTCAAAGATGGCGAAGGTATGACTTACGGAATCGAAGGAACTGTGACCTTGAAGGAATTGTTGGAGAAGGGTTTCAAAGGGGTCCAGGTACGCCATTTTTTGCTTTCAGTTCACTATAGACGCCCTCTCCGTTATTCGTTCAGGAAATTGTTAGAAATCCAAAGGGCGTGGTTTAAACTCCACGATTATTTAGCCCAGTTGGTCTTCTCCGAAGACGGTCCTACCCATGAGTCCCTGTACGAAAAATCCGAATCCTTTGAAGAAGCCTTCCAAAAAGCACTAGAGGAAGACTTAAACACCCCTAAGGCCATAGCCGAGGTCTTCGTCTTCTTAAAAAGCATCCAGCCCTTCCTCATAAAGGGCATAGCACCCGAAGACCGTAAAAGATGCCTTGAGGCCATAAAAAGAGCCAATGATGTTTTACAAATTCTCGAAATCCCCGATGGATCCATCAGGGTAAGGGTTTTGGGACTACTCCATAGGAGGCGTGAGGCGCGTTTGAAAAGGGATTTTGCCCTTGCTGATGCCTTAAGGGGCGAGCTATGTGCCCTAGGGTTTGAAGTACTTGACACACCGGATGGGCAGGTCATAAGGATTGCTCGAGGTATTTCAGGGCTTTAAGCCCTATATCCTTCCTGTAATATACCCCTTCCCATTGTATCTTCGAACACGCCTTATAAGCCCTCTCGATTGCCTCCTTGTAGGTTCTACCAATGGCTGTGACTCCGAGGACTCTCCCCCCTGAAGTGTAAAACTTTCCGTCCTTTACTGTTGTACCTGCATGGAAAACCCAAACGTCTTCCATGTCCTTCACTTCTTCAAGTCCTTTGATCTCTTTGCCCTTTTCGTAAGGACCAGGGTAACCTTCCTGAGCCATGACTACGCATACCGAAGGTCTAGGGTCCCAGTCGATTGCGACTTCCCTAAGCCTTCCTTCTATACACGCAAGGGCAATATCTACTAAGTCTCCTTTCATGCGTACCATCAAAGGCTGGGTCTCTGGGTCGCCGAACCTACAGTTAAACTCCAATACCCAAGGTTCTTTCCTCTCATCCACCATAAGCCCTACGTAAAGTACCCCCTTATAAGGCCTACCCTCCTCCTTTAAGCCTTTGACAGTGGGCACTATGACGCGTTCCATCACCTTCTTTTCCAATTCGTGGTCAAAGAAGGGTACAGGACTGTAGGCACCCATCCCGCCTGTGTTTGGGCCTTTGTCCCCGTCAAGCAGGGGCTTGTGGTCTTGGGATGCAGAAAGGGGCAGTATGTCCTCACCATCACAGAAACAAAGCAAAGAGACTTCCTGGCCAAAGAGCCTTTCCTCTACAACTACCTTTTCCCCTGCCTGTCCAAAGGCCTTTTCTACCATTATCAGGTCTATGGCTTGAAGGGCTTCTTCTTTCCTCTCGCAGACAATGGAGCCCTTGCCTGCTGCAAGCCCCGATGCCTTGACCACAAGGGGCCTCTCCTGGGCCTTTACCCAAACCTTGGCTTCTTCTGGGTCAGTGAAAACCTTAAAGGGAGCTGTTGGGATCCCATGTCGCTTCATGAACTCCTTGGCAAAAGCCTTGCTACCTTCTATCTCAGCTGCCTTAAGGCTGGGACCAAAGGCCTTCAATCCCGCCTGTTCAAAAAGGTCCACAATCCCTGATACCAAAGGGGCTTCAGGTCCGACCACCGTAAGGTCTATCCTTTGGTCCCTTGCAAAGCGCAAAAGTCCTTCAAGGTCCTCAGCCTTTATGTCGACCACTTTGGCAACCTCTGCGATCCCTCCGTTACCAGGAGCACAGTAAAGTTCCGAAACCTTAGGACTCTGGGCTATTTTCCAGCAGAGGGCATGTTCCCTGCCACCTCCTCCTACAACGAGTACTCTCACCTTTAAACCTCCACCCTTTCCAAGTATTGGGCTATGGCCTTATCGTAGTTATGGGTATGCCAGAAGGCCTTCCTTGCAAGTTCAAGTCGCATCTTTAAAGGAACCTCGCCTGAACGTTCGAGCTCTTCCACAACGCGTGGGTAATCTAAAGGATCCACCACAACGGTCACATATTTGAAGTTCTTGGCCGAAGCCCTAATAAGGGCCGGTCCCCCTATGTCAATCTGTTCTATTGCCTCTTGTAAGGTCGCCCCCTTTTTTATCGTTTCCTCAAAAGGGTAAAGGTTTACAACCACGAGGTCTATGGGCTTTATGCCGAGCCTTTCTAGTTCTTCCATATGGGAGGTATTCGACCTATCCGCAAGGATACCCCCATGTACAAAGGGGTGAAGGGTCTTAACCCTTCCGCCCAATATTTCTGGAAAGCCTGTGTACTGGGAGACCTCCTGAACTGCTATTGCTGCTTCACGAAGTACCTTGGCCGTTCCACCCGAGGACAAAATTTCAATGCCCAATCTGCTGAGCGACTTGGCAAACTCAACGATCCCTTGTTTATTTGAAACGCTTATAAGCGCCCTCTTTACCTTCATGGTTTGTCCTCCCTTAAAATCTCTACTTCTGGCCTCTCTTTATAAAGCAAAAAACAAAGGACCTCGCCACCACAGAATTCCTTCACAAGCCTACCTGTTTCTTCGGTGATACTCCAAACCTCATCAGGGCTTAAGGGAGGTAGGCCATCGACGTTAATGGCAACTTCTTCGGTAGTTTCTTCTATCTTTGTATGAACCCCCTGCCTCCAATTCCAACATCTACAAAGTACCTTCTCGTCGTCCCTGTATATGACTTCACCTGGTTTTGGAGGGTCCACCTCATCGCGATCAAAGGGGACAAAAATCTCTCCCCCTCTAGCATAGGTTAAGCGTAGATCCCCCTTTACTTTCTTCAGATCATCGGCCCCACTTGGCAAGAGGTACTTCAAGGAGATGTAGTTGAAGATATCCACCACTGGATTGACAGACCTAATGTCTCTGCCTTTGAGCACTTGTCTCACCAAGGCCTCCACTGAAGGAGGGAACTTATTTGGATTCACCCCAAAAGCCCTATAGGCCTCCCTCCAAGCTCGAATGCGCGGCTCTTCACGATACCCTTCTGGATCCAGTCTCTGCCTGACCAAAAGGACCGCCTCCTCAAGTAGCTTCCGAAGCCTTTCATCTCCAGCACGGTTCCTTATACCCCTTGCTACCACTACTCCACGGTAGTAGTTCTCAAAACGGTCAAAAACTTCAACCTTGTAAAGCATCTCTCCCTTCTCCTTTAACAGAAGTCTTTATTTTACTCGGCAGGACCGACTGAGTAAACGAAGCTTACCCATGCCCTTTCCTTGTTAAAAAGGGCCTTTTCCTCTGCCACCACATGTACTGTATAAACCCTTTCCCATTCAGTAGCCGTTTCTTTCGAATAAGCTACCCCCGAAAGGGCAATCCCTGGCCTTTTGCTTACACTTAGAAGCTTTGTGTCAACGATCTTAGCATAGGCCTTATACTCCCCTAGGTCAATAACGATGTCAGCATGGTTTTTTATATCTTGCGCCGAGTTAGCTGAAGTAGCCTCCTGGAGGGACTCACAGACGTCACTATAAGTACTCTCTGACCAAGAAGAAGTTTCCCTTTCTAGTTTTGCCTTAAGGCAAGAGACATTGGGAAACTCCACCTTCGTGTCGTTGAAGCTGGAAAGGTCTTCAGTAAGGGTCTGGTTTAAGTAACCCTCTATTAATTTCTGTGTAAGTAAGGATTGGCTTTTAGCTGCCTCAAGTGCGCTGCTATAACGTATAACACTACCTGAAACTTTGGCACCACTACCCACCATAAGGTAAATTGTGACTACCAAGGCGGCAGAGATAACCCCAAGCACCAATACCATCACCAAAGAAACCCCTTTTTGGTCACTCAATAGGTTCATTTTTCCCCCTTTAACAACACAGGTCGAGCTACTATCTTTAAGACCCGCCACCTGTAATACTTATCCTCTTCAGATAGTCCAACCTCTTTGAGGATCCCTACGTCTTCATCTCCTATGGAGATCTTATCTATATCCGTTAGCTTTTGCTCAAATTTCTGACCTTCCTGAGCCAATATGAAAGCCCTTACTTCAGAAACCTTACCCCTCAATTGCTCAGGGGGAACTATAAGACTTCTGACCCAACTGTTCCCAAACTTGACCGCCACTTGAAAGTCTTTGACGCAGTCCACAAGAGGCTGGTAATCGGCCTTTCCGTCATTTCGAAGTAAAACCCTGTAAAGGATCCCTGTAGCTGGTGCGCACTTTTCCGGTAAGCCACCATTTGGAACGCTTACAAAGTAATCCACCCTGTGAAAAGGACGGGCTGGCCTATCCGACTCAGACCTTAGCCCAAAGAACAAAAAAAGGGCCGAGGGAAGTCCGGAAGGTAAGTCCGAAATACTTCCTCCAGATACCTTAACCCTCCAACACCAATCCTCTCCGCTTACAAAAAGCTTAAGCTCTTCTCCCTCAATCTGTAAGAGAACACCCCATACTCTTTCTTCCTTCCCCTCACCTATGGGGGTATAAGCTTCCCTTTCCGCATCATAAACTCCCCAAACCCTAGTAGCCTCATTATCAGCCACTCGGGTAGACTTTATAACGAGCCAATCGCTTGTGAAGTTTGAAGACCACGTGTAGGCTTCATCACTTAAGATCAAGGCACGCGGGACACCAGATGGCGCATCATTGAAGGAAGAAGCACTTATGCCATTTGCAGTGTAGTCAGCTTCAGAATATGTTATATTACTGGTAAGTTTTGTAAAAAGACCACATCCAGCATGTTCTACGTCCCGCCTTATTATCTCTTCTGCCCATTGCAGGCTCATCACTGTCTCACTTACTTTGCTTTCGCCCTTATATCCTTTTACCACTAATACATAAACACTAAAGGCTGCTCCTACTACAAGGACCATTATAAAAATAGCTATCAGTAACTCAATGAGGCTTAACCCATTTTTCTTCAATATCTTATGGAACGTAAGCAGTAAGGTTGACACTGTGACTCTCTCCATAAGGATCATTCCACCTTACAACTATCCTTTTACAATTAAGCCCAAGATCATTCAAGAGCGTAGAATTTTCCGAGCACGACGTTATATTTATAGAGTATTCGACATTCATACCCCTAACTGTCACATTTGTATTGCTACAACTGCTATATAAGCACCTTTTTGCGAGGGCAAGGGCTTCGTTTCTAAGTACGTTCTTTAAATTCCACCTTTGGGCAAGGTTTAGTACTGCAAGGTTTCCTAAAAGGACCACTGCAAGGACTAATAGGGATACAAGGACCTCAAGTAAAGTAAACCCTTTGCTATTTCGGGATACACGTGTCATTTTGCCATTTACCCATTTTTATCCTTGTACGAGAAATGGTTATACAGTCGTAGTCCGCCTTTGTGTTTTGGACGTAAAAACTACCTAGAGTCACAGCGAAACCGCGGGGGTTAAAAAGGACGTAATTGGATGCGAAGTTCTTCTTCACCTTTATCCCTAAAACCCTTTCTTGTTTCAGCTCATCCCCCTCGTCTACGATGTCTTCGTCTTCGTTTAGGTCACATATTATCTTGATTTTTCCAAGCTCTTCCCCATTCCATATAAGGCCACATGCCCTTTTTTCTGTAAGAGCTAAAATCCTGGCTTCGTTCAAGGCCGAATAGAGTTCTTTTATCGTGTTTTCCACATCCTTTTTTACCTTCCAATCCCTCAGGCCTGGGATCACCAAAAGGGACAAAACCCCCAGGATGACCATAACCACAAGGACCTCAAGGAGTGTAAGACCTCTCACCGCTCAACCCAGGCGAGGACCCTTCCGCGGAACTTATAGGCTACCTGTTGACGTACTTGTACTAACGTACCAGAAACCTGAACCAGCTTCGAGTATTCCCTTGGGTTCACCCCAGAGACGGTTTGGAAGGGATTCCCATATGGAGGGCTACCGTACCCCAAGGACACCTTAGGAAGCAACACTACCTTGCCCGGTTGCCCTTGGACCTCTTCGGTGGCAAGAGGCGAGAGCACCACGGGTCTGAAATAGGCCGTTCCGCTTTCATAGTATAGCGAAATGAGGTTCGTACGACCGGTAAACTCACAGATATCATTGGAAGGCACATAACTTAAAGCCTCAACCGTTTTCCCCATTACTGCAGGTTGCGAGAAGAGGATCTCACGCCCTAAGTTGAAATACCAACCCCGAGAAACTCCAGGACCCATAGATCCTGTAGTCTCGTAAACCACCCATTCGGTCTTACATCCTCCGATATCACATATGCAAACAGGCTTACGCAACAACACTTGGGCTATAACTTGACTACTTGTAGTATCTACCAAATCGCTTTTCCCATAGGTGGGAGAGCTGTTGTACTTTGTGTCCCATGCACCGTCTTTAAATCCAATAAGGTAGTTATCGTAACCCAAGGCCTTATCATCCCCTGTCAAAAACCTCCCCGTCCCAAAATAAACCCAAAGGGCATCCCCTTGACCCCTGGCAAAGGCAGGAGCGGCAAAAACAGGCAAGGACTTATCCCCTTTTGGCCAGAAGCCCGAAAGGTCCATAGCCTTGGAAAGGTCACTTGATCCAAGTTCCGATACCTCAAGATAACGCTGCCCATTCCGTAACCTCAATCTCCAAAAACTCCCCTTAGGATCCGTGGGACCCCCATACGTACCGAAGTAAATGGCATCATCTGAATAGTCTTCGTCTACGTCAACAGGCATAAGGTCACCAACGGCGACATTTGCCTCAGTAAACGGAATTTCCCTGACCAGCAACCCATCTTTAAGCTGGAAGAAGTAAATGGAAGTCGCTGAAAATGTAGCACCGTGAGGGTCCTTTGGCCCAGTTCCTAAAACCACATACCATTTGTCCCTGACCTTTATCACTGCAGGCATAGAGAGCGTCAAGGTTTTATCGGGCAATGGTCTCTCCCAAAGGACCTGAGGGTTAAGGGGATCGGTGATATCAAGAACAAAAACTGAAGAAGAAAAACCACCTAGTTCCTTTCCGCCAAATCCCATGGCACCCACAAGGACTGTCTTCCATTGATCGTCAAGCTTTACATCCACTACCAGGGTCCTGTAGTCCACCGTAGGCACATGGCAGTAAGCCGTATCTCCATACCAAAGTAGGTAAGGTATGGCATTTTTAGGGATAAAGGCCCATTCCTCACGTCCCACGTATCCATTGGTTTCGGCTCCAGGAGCATCCAACAGTTTGGCTGGGGCACGGGGGTCTTGAGTCATTTGGAGGTAACCGATCCTGAAGGCATGTAGCATACCGTCATTGGCACCCACAAAAGCAAGACTCGGCCTGTTTCTGTAGGCAGGACTATTCACAAAGTCTCGGTAGCTACTATCGCCATATTTTAAGTGGTAAATATTTGTAGGCTTATCGCTCACAACCGAAGGGGTTGAAGCGATTATATCACCAAGCCTCCAAACAATAGTTCCCTGTCCCTCACGACAGACCTCCGATTTAAGGACGGTACGGGGACGCTGGACATACCTCACACCAGAACAGCCTATAGGAGCATCATTCCCCCTCAAGTACTCTATGACACACTTCACCACTGTTTCATTTACGTTAGGATCAACTGTTTTCCATATCTGCTGTAACTCGCTTAATAAAGTAGCATTTGAACTTTGGAACTCTGCTGTAACATTTCCTAAATTCACGAGTATCCGTCTTTGGGAGGGGTTTGTCTCTGCTAAAAGACAACCGCTGTCAAAGACAGGTAAAACTTGGTTTATGTCTTTAAAGGCCTCAAGGCTGCATTCGTCCTCTGACCCTTTAAGCACCGCTATTTTCACCTCGTTTGGACCCGAGACGAACTTGATCACCTTATCTACTAAATCCCCCATGAGGTTTAAGACCTTACTTACGACCGTATCCTCCCTTAGACCGACCTTTTTCCCCAAATCGACCCAAAAGGCCTTGAAGAACCCAAGCCAGCCTCTCTCCCCTTGCTGGCTTTCAAACTTGGGGTAGTAATAAGGTTGAAGCACCAAGGTGGAAAACCCTTTTTGGGTCGTAAGGCATGCAACCGCTGCAGCAGAAGAAGCCCTTCTTAAGATATCGTAAAGGGCACTGAGAATAGCATTCCTCAAGCTTTCCTCATCATCAGCCTCGAAGAAGTTATAAGGAAGCCCATCTTTAAAA
>Ga0105162_1000098_pt1 | contig 58424 bp, 66 predicted proteins | sample JNZ201metaG_FD_81532 | JGI IMG/M metagenome (GOLD analysis project Ga0105162, IMG submission 81532) | Hot spring microbial communities from Jinze hot spring, China to study Microbial Dark Matter (Phase II) - JNZ 20120812A | ecosystem: Environmental > Aquatic > Thermal springs > Hot (42-90C) >...
AACAATGGATTTGACGCCCGGGGGCAGCTTCTCACCTTTTATTTTCTCCAAATCCTTTTCGCTTGTAATCACCCTCAATAGGTTGAAGGGGTTCTCGATTTCACTTACCGCCGATCTAATGTCAATTATGGACCGTTTAAGCTCAGCCACAGCGGTATTCAACTCTTCAGAAAGCTTCTCTACGCTGAATTTTAACCTCTCAATCTCCTGCTTTTCCGACTTTTCCCCTTCGGTTGATTTTTCCTCCTTCGCTGGCTTCTCCTCCGCAGGAGGCCTCTTCGCTTCCTCGGAGTTTTCCTTTTTGCCGTTTTCCGTCTTCGCCATAACATAACATCCCAAGCTGGCTAACTGATTTACTATACGAATCCCAAATGTGCATTTAAATTATGTGAATCCAGAATCAATATTTGTAAATTTTTCAAATTTTGATTCAGAATTTTATAAAATTTACAAGTCTGAATCGAACAAGAACAAAGCCCGCAAATGTTTCAAAAAACATATTTAGATTAAAAGCCGAATAACTTGCAGAAAGCCAATGAAGCATAAACACCTACTCATAATACTTCCCATATCGATTGTAGCCTCCATTTTGGCTCCGGCGATTTACATTCTCTACTACAGCGACGACAGCCTAGAAAACGCCAATGAAAAAGTTTTCTTTGGAGTTACCTTCAGCAAAGGAAGCCCCCAGGATGCAAAACGCCTAATCGAAAAAGTGAAGAATTATACGAACCTCCTCGTCATAACTGCTTGGGATGAACTCTGCGCCCAAAATGACAATGGAGCAGCCCTAACCGAAGTTTGCGAGTACGCAGCGAACGCCGACCTCCACTTCATAGTCTACTTAAGCTTTGTATCCCAAGTTGCCTACCCATGGCATAGGCCTTGGCTGGAAAACGCCTCAGAAAGGTTTGGCAAATACTTCTTGGGAGTTTATTTCTACGATGAGCCAGGCGGAAAACAAGTAGACACCGGGACGTGGCGAGGTTTCAGACCTGAACTATTCAATTACAGTGAGGCGGCAAACTGGTATGTCAGCAGTATTGGTTCCAGCGAAAGTCTGCGAATTCTAAAGGGCTTGGGCATTAGAGTTTTTACGGCTGATTATGCGCTTTACTGGTTTGATTATTTGGCTGGTTATGACTGCGTTTTCGTTGAGTTCGGATGGAACCATAGCCGAATCCAACACATAGCCCTTGGGCGGGGAGCCGCCAACGTGCAGGGCAAGGATTGGGGCGTTATCATAACATGGACATACAATCACCCACCATACCTCGAAAATGGAACAAGATTGTACGAGGATTTGGTGACCGCCTACAAGGCTGGGGCGAAATACATAGTCATATTTAACTATCCAAGGATTGAGGGAAATCCCTACGGCATACTAACCGAAGAACACTTCAAGGCGATGGAGGATTTTTGGCATCTCATAACCTCGCCTAAACCATTCGAAAAAGTGAGGGGACAAGTGGCCTACGTGCTCCCAAAAGATTATGGTTGGGGGATGCGGAGCCCAGACGACAAGATATGGGGGATATGGCCTCCGGATGACAAGTCTCTAACAATATGGGAAAACATGGGCAAGCTCCTTGAAAAGTATGGTTTAAAACTTGACATAATCTATGACGATCCAAAATTCAACTTCAAAAGGAAATATGCCATCCTATATTATTGGAACAGCACGATAACCTAGACGAAATGTAAATAAGCCCGTGCAAAATAAGACATTTTGGGCTCGGCCGTTGAAGCGGAAATCCATCGCAATAATTCTATTGTTAATTGGATGCTTTATGGCAGTAGCAGTGGCGCTTGCAGTTTACAACCTAAATAAACCGTTCAACCCCCACGTCGAGTTCCTATACTCAAAAAGGCATGTTTTCCATGTTGTAAACCGCACTATTTCGGACGTTTTTGGCAACAAAACCTTCGCCATAAGCATCATAGAAAACCATAGCGACGAAGACCCATCATGGAGCCTTGAAAAGGCATTTGCCGAAAACTTCACCATCATAACCACCTTCGAAACCCATGAATACCGATTTGGAATAGCCGGAAACCTAAACTATACCCAGATACAATCAAAAGACATTAGAGAAGCCATCCAAGCAGTCATAGGCGAGGAAAGAAGAGATCTCCCGGTTAATAAAAGCCTCCTCACCGGCGAGCCGTTCCCGTCAATTTCATACTGGCAAGGCGACCCCTTCAGCCCATCAAGCAAAGGCTTTGAAAAAGGAATAATCATAGAAACCACCAAAGAATTAACTGAAGAACAGATAAGACGCCTGTGCGAAACCATCCTAAGCTACCTATACTAGCAGTTACCTTTACAAAGTGGTGGACCGGGCGGGATTTGAACCCGCGACCTCCCGAGTGCAAGTCGGGCGTTCGTACCAGCTGAACTACCGGCCCACACACCCTTAACAGAGATTTGCTTTGGATTTAGGCTTTCTGTATTGGGGTGGCTCAGGAAGTATGCCCCCTCGTCATCCTTTGTCGGCGGAGAGAGGAGACCCCCTCATCACCATCCAAAAAAATGGATGGGCTGTTTTTAAGCCTTTACTGTGTTTTGTGGTTATCAGAATATGCGAAAAGCTTTTATAGAAGTGTAATTCAATGCTTGATGTTCATCACGAACCGTGGTTTGGCTGATTTCAAGGAGGTTTTGGGATGAGTGACCGTGTTGATGTTGGGATTCCCGGAATGAACGAGATCCTGAATGGCGGCATACCCAAGAGAAATGTTGTTCTCTTATCTGGTGGTCCGGGCACTGGCAAGTCCATTTTTGGCCAGCAGTTTCTTTATGCTGGGTTTAGGCTCGGCGAACCCGGTGTATTAGTAACTTTGGAGGAGCATCCCGTTCAAGTTCGGATTAACATGGATCGTTTCGGATGGGAGCCCCGGCGTTTTGAGCAGGAGGGCAAGTTTGCCATCGTGGACGCTTTTACTTCAGGCATTGGCGAGGCGGCGAGGAGGGAACGCTACGTTGTCAAGGATCCCGATGATGTTCCAAGTTTTTTGGATGTTATTCGGCAGGCGGTCACCGACCTGAACGCCCAACGGGTTGTCATAGACTCTGTTTCAACGCTTTACATGACTAAGCCGGCGCTGGCAAGATCCACCATTATGCTGATAAAGAAGGTTCTGGCTGGTTTGGGATGCACAGGCTTCCTTGTTTCTCAAGTCAGTGTTACGGATCGGGGTTTCGGCGGTCCAGGTGTTGAGCATGCAGCCGATGGCATTATAAGGCTCGACTTGGACGAGTTTCAAGGCGAACTTAAACGTTCAATAATTGTTTGGAAGATGAGAGGAACAAGTCACTCCATGAGGAGGCATCCTTTCGACATAACAAGCAAGGGCATAATAGTTTATCCGGATAAAACTATTAGGATAACTCCGAGAGGCTTTTTTGAGGGAGGAGATGAAAGCTCATGAGCGAAGTTGAGGTTCCCCTAAAGCCCTTAGGCAGAGAAGACATCCAAAAACTTGAGGCCGTCCTCCTGCTCGGAACGGTTTCTAGGCAGGATGTCATCGAGAAAATGCGAAGCGCAGACCCCAAAGACCGAATAACATGGATAGATTCGCTGGCTGTGGCAGCCGGAGCCCTTGCCAGAGAAAAAGCCGGCATGACTGTTCCACGAATAGCCAACGAACTTGGAAGAGGCGAACAGACAATCCGCTCCCATCTAACCGGGAAAACCGAGGCTGGAAAACTTGTAAGGGAAACCTATGAAATGCTGGTGCGCGGCGAGAAGGTTCTATCCTTCATGCTCAAGGAGGCTGAGACTCCATCCAAGGAGGAGCTGGAGAAACTCAAACTTGAATTAGATAAAGAGCGTAGGGAGAAAGCCGAACTTCAAGAGAAGTTGGCTAAACTCCAAAACAAAATCGAGAATGTGGCCAAGGCCTTGGAGGCAGCCATAAACCAGCTGAAAGCCTAACTCCGCTAGGCTTTTTCCACCCTAAGTTTTTCTCCTTCCTCCACCTTTTCAAGGATTTTCGGGTCGTCTAGGATTTTCCCTATCACGTTTACTGGACTGTAGGGCTTTATTATATTGGGGTTTGGGCTTGAGAGGGTTGGCCCAAAGAATAGGCAAAGGGCTGGACCTTCAGGCCAGTAGGCTACATCCCCGTAGTCTACGATTTCCTTAGCCTTCTCTAGGCCCACCTTGAAGGGTGCAGCGAAATAGATTTCCTTGCCCCAGAATTCAGCTCTCGCCTCGAAGGGTAAAGCCCTCATAAGAGCTTCAGCTGTTTTCGGGTTTTCTTTAAAGCGTATTTCACATGTTATGGTTATTCCCGATTCAAAAGTGATTTTTATCCTTTCCTTTCGCTCCATACGCTGTGTCCCTCCACCTATTCTCTTGTCAAATTTAACAGTATCCTCATGGCTTCCGCCACGTATCTAGCGCATTTCTTCTCTCTTATCTGCTCCACTTTAAATTTTTGTCTGCCCTCAGCTGTTGTTAGGTCGCAGTTTGTTAGTTCTCGGCAGAGAGTGCTTCCAAAGTTTTCCTCAAAACTTTTTAGGAGTTGCTGAACCTTCGCCATGCATTTTTCATAGTTTTCCATTTCGCCCAGCGTTTTTCGTCCATATTTTAGGCTTAATGCCATAACAGCTCCCGTTATAGCCCCGCACACCAAGCCCCTTCTACCCATTCCCCCTCCGAATCCCGTGGCTATTTTTGGAATGTGTTCACATGCCATCCCTGGGCTTCAGCAAAGGTCTTCAATATGGATTCTGAGCAGAGGTAGCCCTCCCTAAACATTGAAACAGCCCTCTCTATAATCTCTTCTTCAGCGCTCATGGCTGCAGCCTTTTAGGATATCGCGATGTAAACCTTTTTGTCGTCTAGGGGGTATTCATGCCATTCCGCTTCGACTTCGCTTTGGCTTTTATGGAGTTGCACGTTTTTAGCGCGGACCAGCGCAGCCATCTCGTCCAAGTATGGCTTTAGAAGCTTCACACCCTCTTCGTCTAGTCCTGCCACGTGGACGGTTTCGAGGATGTCTGTCGGCATGTAGCCCAACTCCTTTCTTAGGGACTGAACTCTTCTGGCTATGTCGCGCATGAGACCCTCGCCTAGAAGCGCCTCATCCCTGTAGACGTCCAAGTACACGTTTATGCCCTTTTCAGAGGCTTCAACCCATCTCCCGGCTTCAACTTCAGCTTTAACATTTTCTGGAAGGTTTTTAGCGTATTCTGCCTCCTTCACATTTGCAAGCTCTAGGAGAACATCATTTAGGCTTTGGAGGGCTTGCAGGGCTCTTTCATGAGCTACAATCAGCATTTTCCTTAGGGGCCATCTCCGCTTGAGCTTGGCTGACTGCCGTGCAGAATAAACCAGTGAAACACATTCCAGCATTATCTCAAAATCCTCTTCCAAGGCTTTGTTGCGGAGGCTTTCATCCGGCTCTGGCCACCTTTCAAAGTTTATGGATTCTGGCAGTGTGGGGTTGAGGCGTCTGTAGATTTTCTGGTATAGTGCCTCGCATAGGAAGGGTGTCACTGGATTGAATAGGAGCATTGTTGTTTTTAGCACGTGCCATAGGGTTGCGTATATGGCTAGTCTGCGGTTTAGGGTTTCAGGGTCATCTGTCCAAAGCTCTTTTCTTATCATTGGCACGTATAGGCGGCTTACGATTTCCACAACAAACTCTTCGAGTTCTGCAAGCGCCGTGTTGAATTCACATTTCTCCAGATCCGCCGTGTAGTCGCTTATAGTCTTCTGGAGTTTGGAGAGCAGCCAGAGGTCTGGTTTTCTGAGCAAGTCTTTAGCTTTCGCCCACTCCAGCGTGTGCTCTTGCGGGTTGAAGCCATCGTATTCAGCATTTTGTACAAAAAACCTGTTCAAGTGATATAGGGTTGCGAGCACCTGGTAGGGGCGGCGGTTCATCTCGTTTAGGTCGAAGTTCATGAAATCTATAGGTGAACATTTCCTTAGCATGTAAAACCGGCAGACGTCAGCTGAGGCCTTCTCCAGAAGCTTGTTCACCTCTATTATGTTGCCTAGGCTTTTGCTCATCTTCCTGCCCCTGGCGTCTTGGGTTAACCCCTGGAATAGGAAAGCCTTGTAGGGGGCTTCTGCCCTTCCAGTCAATATGACGTGTTCCAGCAGCAGCGAGTTTGCCCACCCACGGGTTTGATCTATTCCCTCTGTGAGGAAGGCTACTGGCACGTATTTGGCGAACTCCTCGTCCGTGAACCTTGCATAGGGGGCTGCGCCGCTGTTGTGCCACGTGTCTAGGACGAAGGGCTCCCGATGCATGATGCCTCCGCATTTTTCGCACTTTATTTTTATGCGGTCTATCCATGGCTTGTGGAGCTCAAAGTTTGGAGGTGGCTTCTCCAAGGCTTTTTCAACAAGCTCCCTCTTGCTTGCTATGAACGTTTTCGCTCCACATTTTTCGCAAACCCATATTGGGAGTGGAGCACCCCAGACGCGTTCTCTTGAAATACACCATGGCTTGCCCTCTTTTAGGAAGGAGAGGAAGCGGTTCTTCGGAGCTTCGAAGAAGTATTCGACTTTCTCCGCTGCAGCTACAACCTTGTCGTTTATGCGGTCCGTTCTAAGGAAGTATTCGCGCCTGGCAAGCCAAACCAGCTTGTGGTGGGAGCGCCAGCAAGTTGGGTACTCATGTCTTATCCTGCCGGCTTTAACGAGCAAGCCTCTCTTGCGCAGTTCCTCAATAACCATGCTGTCGGCGTCCCTTGCAAAAACGCCCTGGAAGAAGCCCGCCTCATCAGTGAATTTCACCTCATCGTCGAAGGGGGCGAAAACTGGGACGCCCCGCTTCTGGGCGGCAACAAAGTCCTCTTCACCGTTGCCAGGCGAGAGATGCACAACACCTGTGGCTGTGTTCACGTCCACAAAATCCTCGCAGACAACCCGGTGCACCAGCGGATGCTCATCCAATTCCGCCTGTTTCGGAATCAAATCCTTGAACGGATAATCGTACTTTACGCCTTCCAAGCCTTTGCCCGGAACTGTTTCGACTATGCTGTAGTCTTTTATGCCAAGCTCCTGCATCACGGGTTCAACGCGCTGCCTCACCATAATCCATTTCTCATCGCCCACCTGGACCTTAGCGTATTCAGCGTCGGGGTGAACCGCCAACATCAAGTCCGTTACAATTGTGAAGGGCATGGTTGTCCAGACTAGGAAGTACTCGTTTTGGCTGTGGGCCACCTTGAATTTAAAATATAGGGATGGATCCTCCACCTCCACATAGGAGCCCTCATAGCCCACTTCAGCGCTACTTAGGCTTGTTTGACATCCAGGACAGTAGGCCACCACATAATAGCCCTCTTCCAGGAGGCCTTGTTCCCAAGCGCGTTTGAGATACTGCCACTCCCGCTCAATATACTCGTCTGTGTAAGTCCAATATGCCCTCTTCTGGTCTATGAATATGCCGAGTTTGCGGTCAGCCTCCACCCACTCCTTATGGTAGCGCATAATCGTCTTCTTGCACTCCTCCACAAAGCGTTCCTCGCCAACCCGCTCCAGCAGCTCCCGCTTGTTTCGTACGCCCAGCAGCTTTTCCACCTCAAGCTCCACAGGCAAACCTTGACAGTCCCAGCCAGCCCAGAAGGGCACAAAATAGCCCTGCATGGTTCTCCATCGGAACCACAAGTCCTTCATAACGCGGCCTCTAGCATGCCCCACATGGGGTATGCCATTCAGCGTCGGCGGCCCCTCAACCCAGCCTAAAACGCCTACATTGCTCTTTTCGCGGCACTCCATCAGTTTTTCCTGTATACGGTTTTTATCCCAGAACTCGCGGATCTCCCTTTCAATTTCAAGCGGGCGGTAATCCATGCTCAGCGACGCGTCAAAATTAGCTTTTGATTTGGCAATCACCTTTCACCACAACACACCCGCAAACACAACAAAATAACCCAAGCAAAATATAACCTTTTTGAAGCAAACATCGCCAAGCGTCAAATTTAGGACTCGAGCAGTCCAAAATGGATAGTTCCTCCATTTTCAGCTAACAGCATGTATTCAAAGAAAAAGGGTGGGATTCTCACGCAGAGCTTCCGCCATCTCTACCGATTTAGCTTCGCTCTAAGCGTTTCCGCAACGTATAAGAGCCAACTATCACACTAAAAGAGGACAGGAGCACCGTGGCACCTATATTTAAGCCTTCTGGAACAACCTCCATTCTAAAGTCCTGAAAGCCATAGCGGTCCGGCACATCTCTTGGAGTAGGTGGCCATGAAAGGAGTTCACCAGTGCTTTCATCGTAAACTGCCAAGCGAAAGTTCCAATAGGGACCTGCCCCCAAGTCTGGCTTGTTGAACCTGAGCTCTAAAATCCAGTGGGGTGTACTGTTCATCGGAGAGGCACTTATGGAGTTAGCCCATTGTATGGAGGCTGGAGGAGTCACCTCACTCCAGCCCGTACCAGTGCCCTGATAAACCTTTAAGGTGGTGTGGCCTATGATATCTATTCTATAGTCACCAGCTTGAGGAGCGGATCCCCCGCTCTGGTCTCCATCAATGCACATTTGCCAATAATCCCCAGTATCGTTGGTGTTGTCGGTGAAAAATTCGACGAGCCATGTATCGTACACTTCGCTCATCGAAACAAAGCTCCATACACTTCTAAAAAGCACTTTGTTTTCTATCCATGTGATTTCACCATTATTTGTCCATTCATTGTCAACAGTCCATCGTCCATCAATGGTTATCGTCACATTTGGGTCTGGCATGTAATCTATTCTTACATAGCCTGGCTCGGCTGCCTCGACGGGGTCTATTTTTGGCATAGATCCCGTTTTTAGCAACAATAAACTGCAAAGTGCTGCTGCGAAAATGGCTATGTACACAATTCTCTTCAACTTTCTCCCATTCCTTTAATTCAACCTTTAATTATAGCCTATGTTGCCTTAAAATTTTTGTTTACCTTTAAACCAGCAGAACAACGAGTAAAGTGTTAGAAGGATGACTGTTATCTCCACGATTATTGCTGCTTCCTGACTGTAGAAGGGGTTTCCGTAAGCAATGGGATATAGAACCCAAAACATTTCTCGGTGGGTGAACATGTCTAGGGCTATGTGGCTGAAGCCTCCAAAAAGGCTTAGCAAATAAATGTTCCAAGGTGGGTATCTAACCTTGACGGGATTAAGCCCCATACTCCTATAAATTGTCCATAAGGCGTTCTCGAAGGTTCGTTCCATTAGATAGACGCCTAACGTCACCATAATTGGGTAGACTGTCAAGGCCAATAAGAAGCTGTGCCAAACCCTATGATGTAGGGGTTCGCCCAAGATGATATAGTATAAGGGCTCGATGTCTATGAAGGTTGTTGGAACCGCTAAAGCCAGGGGGTCTATTCGCCTCTTATCCCTAAAATATAGGAAGAGGAGGGCCAGCGGATGGAATGGTGTGAGGGGCATTTGTCCACAGCTCTATCGTTCACTTGCTAGATTGGGATTCTTTTTCCGTTGAAGTCGCGTTTCCAAACCCCAAATTCGCCTTTAACCGTTTTCAGTTGGTTTATGTTGAAGACTGGGCCGTCTCGGCATACGCGGTATTTGCCTATCACGCAGCTTCCGCAGATGCCGACGGCGCATCGCATGATCCTTTCGAGGCTTGCCTCGGCGTAGACGCCCAACCTTTCGGCGCATTCCAGAACCGCCCTTGTCATGAGCTCTGGACCGCAAGTGTAGATTACGTCGAATTTTTCTTTTGCCATAGCTGATTCCGCAAGGGTTGAAGCTAGGCCTTTCACGCCGTAGCTTCCATCTTCAGTGGTTGCCAGCACGTTTTCTTCCCCGCATAGCCCCTTCAATCTGTCTAGGAAGATTAGCTCCTCCTTTGTCTTGGCTCCCACAACAATGACGACTTTTGATGCTTTTTGGTTTGCCAATTCTTTGGCCAGGAAGGTTAGGGGGGCTATTCCGACACCACCTCCCACCAGCAGAGCCTTGCCTCCCTTAATGGTGAAGCCGTTTCCAAAGGGACCTCGCACTCCAATTAAGTCGCCTGCCTTCATTTTGTGCAGTGCCTCTGTTGCCTCGCCAACCCGTTTCACAGCCACCGAAACCTCTGCCCCCCCACGGTCCACGTCGAAAATGCTTAGGGGAATCTCATCCACCCCCGGAATCCACAGCATTATGAACTGGCCTGGCCTCGCCTTAGCGCACGGTCTATCCCTAAAGGTGAAGGCTTTCACCGTGGGGCTTACAATTTCAACGTTTAAAATGCGGGTTGCCCTATGCCTGTTAGCTGCGGTGAGCCAAGCCGACAATCTCATTCACGCTCCTAAAGCCTTTCCTTTTAAGGTAGGTGTCTAACCCTCTGACAATTGACTGAAAAACTCTCGGCCCCTTTATGGCTATGGCTGTTCCAATCTGCACGGCTGAGGCTCCAGCAAGGAGAAATTCCACAGCGTCTCGCCAGCTGTTTATGCCTCCGCATCCAATTATGGGAGCTTTAACCCTTTCGTAAATGTCGTAGACGCACCTAACTGCGATGGGTTTTATGGCTGGACCGGACAAGCCGCCCCTTTTGTTGCTGAGGATGGGTTTGGCTGTTTCGATGTCTATGGCCATGGCTTTAACCGTGTTTATGGCGGTTACGGCGTCAGCTCCAGCCTTGACGGCGGCTTCTGCGATTTCCGCTATATCCGCCACGTTTGGTGAAAGTTTTACGAAAACAGGCTTATCCACAGCACCCTTAACCTTCCTCACAACTTCAGCCAGAACCTTCGGGTTCTGCCCGATCTCGGCACCCGTCTCCTTAACGTGGGGACATGAAACGTTAAGCTCCACGGCGTCAGCTCCTGCCTCCACCGCCTTCCCAGCTACAACCGCATATTCCTCAGCTGAAAAACCATAAACGCTCACTATCAAGGGTACATCCAGAAGAGCCTTGGCTTCTCTAATGTCCCGTGTAAACTCATCTATCCCCGGATTGGAAAGCCCAACAGCATTCAATAAGCCACATGCAACCTGCACAACCGTAGGATTCGCATATCCGCTCCTGGGCTTTAAACCAACAGACTTGGTCACAACAGCGCCTGCGCCGCCTTCAACAACGCCCTTAAGGGTTTCAGCCGAATAACCCAGAATTCCAGAAGCCAGCATGGTGGGGTTGTTGAGGCTTAAACCCGCCAGCCTAACCCTCAAACGTTCACTTTTCAAGGCCTTTCCACCAGAGCTTTCTTTTATGTTTGTTGTTTTCTAAAGATAAAGTTTCATTTTCCGCCTTGCTTGGGCTTGGAAATCCTTTAAAAGGGTTTAGGGGCCTAGTGAAGGTGGTGTGTCAAATGGTTATTGTTGAGGTTACGGTGAAAAGCCAAAAGGGGACATGTGCCCAAAGGCACAAGGTTGGAGACAAAATTGTTTTCGACGGCAAATCCATTAAGGGCGATGTATGCTACAGCGCGCTTATGGCGCTGCTTCCAAAGGTTTACGCCATGCTCTATGGCGCAGAGTTTCCATGGGCAGAGGATAAAAACGTCATTTACAATGCATGTCCGGATCCGGAAAACCCCATCGTCTTTGAAATCCGTCGGATTGGGAAGTAGGCTGGCTATGGTTTCAGAATCCTTTATTTATGTAAGCCATGTAGATAGTAGTGATAATTATCTGAGGAATAATGATGAAGGCGACTGTGATCCCAACATTGTTTGGCGTTTTAGCCTTTGACGAATCGAATAGGATTATTTCGCATGCCCTTTTCCCCAAAAAGCCGGAGGAAGCCGCGAAGACTCTATTGGAAATCGAGTCCGGGAGGGCCGTCAAGGAAGTTGAAGAATTGATAAATCACCTCAAGGACAAGGGCTATACGGCCTTCGTCTTCGAGAACCCCGCCTTGGCAGCCGAGGTTAAGGGGAGATTCGCCGTGGCAACGGAGGTCTCAAGGGTTTCTGAAGCCGGACAGCTTTTACGCTCCAATATTGAAGGCTTCGCCCTAGAAACGGGTTTCGCCAAGGACTACGAGGAGTTTAGACGTTGGATGCACAGTGTCTCCATGGAAATCGCCAAGTTGAAGGTGAAGGGAGCCGTTGAAAAGAGAGACTTGCTCGTAGCCCAAGCCATCCAAACCCTAGACGACATAGACAAGACAATAAACCTATTCATGAGCCGTATGCGGGAATGGTATGGCGTTCACTTTCCCGAACTTGACCGCCTCCTAGAGAAGCATGAAACCTACGCCCGCCTAGTCGTAAACATTGGAAGCCGCGAAGACTTCAACGCTGAAAGACTCGAGAGGGAAGGCTTGCCAAGGCAGAAGGCTGAACAGATAGCCAGCGCCGCCAAATCCTCCATGGGCGCAGATCTCTCCGAAAGAGACCTAGCCCAGATACAGGCTTTAGGCCGGACGGTGCTGGGCCTATACGACCTAAGAGAGGCCATGGAAAAATACATAGACGACGTTATGGAGGAAGTGGCTCCAAACATAAAGGCCTTAACAGGAGCCCTTCTCGGTGCACGTCTTATAGCTTTGGCTGGTGGTTTAACGAATTTGGCTAAGATGCCCGCCAGCACGCTGCAGGTACTCGGCGCCGAGAAAGCCTTGTTCCGCTCGCTTAAAACGGGCACAAGGCCGCCCAAGCATGGAATAATCTTTCAACACCCGTATTTGCATGAGGCGAAAAAGTGGCAGAGGGGTAAGATTGCAAGGGCTTTGGCTGGAAAACTTGCCATAGCCGCCCGCACCGACGTTTTTGGAGGCAGATTCATTGGCGACGAGTTAAAGGCTGACCTTGAAAAGCGAATCGAGGAGATCCGCCAAAAATACGCTGAGCCGCCGCCAAAAGCCCCGGAGAAAAAGCCTAAGCCAAAACCTGAAAAGAAACGGTGGAAACGGAAACATGCAAGTTAAACCCCACCCCCGCTTCCTCCAAGTCTACATAGTCACGTTAGATGATGGAACCGAGAGGCTTGCCACGAGAAACCTCGCTCCAGGCAGAACCGTCTACGGCGAAAAACTTGTAAGGTTTGAGGGCGTCGAATACCGTCTCTGGGACCCATTCAGAAGCAAGCTGGCAGCCGCCATTCTGAAAGGCATTAAGGCTGTGCCCATAAAACCGGAACATCAAGTGCTATATTTGGGCGCGGCTTCAGGCACCACAGCCAGCCACGTCTCAGACATAGTGGGCGAAAAGGGCCACGTGTACTGCGTAGAGTTTGCAGCCAGAGCCCTCCGAGAACTCGTGAACAATGTCTGCCCCTATAGGCTGAATATGACACCCATACTGGAGGATGCCCGTTTCCCAGAAAAATATGCCATATTCATTAGGGGCAAGGTGGATGATATATACTGCGACATAGCCCAGCCCGAGCAAGCGAAAATTTTGGCGGATAACGCCGACCTATACCTTAAAGAGGGCGGTTGGATAATGTTGGCTGTGAAGGCCCAAAGCATAGATGTCACGAAAGAGCCATCTGAGGTTTATAGGCGGGAGCTGAAGGTTCTAGAAAACAGAGGCTTCATCATAGAAGATGTGGTGCACCTTGAACCCTACGACAAGGCCCACGCCATGATAGTGGCACGGTTTAGAGGCTAAAAAGCCCTTTAAGGAGTGATGAGCATTTTCTCCCACATCACGCTCACAGAAACATCAAACCTATTCACTGCGATGTTCAGCTCCTCCAAAGCCTTCCGGAGATTGTAGATGCATGTTCCAACATCATCCTTATCGCAGAGTATAGTCACAATTATGTCGTGGTGCCCATAAGTCCTCCACAAAAATTTGACTTGATGCTGAACCTTCAGAAATGAGATGGCCTTCTCAACGTCCTTCGGATTCAGATTCATGCCGATAACCACGGCGGAAAAGCCGATCTTACCGAAGTCCGGAATAGCCATAACCCTCCTCTTTATGATGCCCTTCTCCTCGAGTTTGGCTATTCTCCGATAAACAGTGTTCCGACTGGTTCCACATTTCCGAGCCAAATCCTCATAGGAGTACAAGCCCTCACACATATACCTCAGAATTTTCATGTCCAACTCGTCTACATCGTTCATGGCCACTCACTTGGTATATACTTTCAGCTTTTTCTATATACTCTCTTGGTTAAATATTTACCGATCAGCGGTGACAAATGTCCACATAGAACGTAGAGGATTGCACTTTCTTCACCACTAGTTAATGATAACCAATAGATTCGCCCTAGAATATCACGGTGATAAAGATGGCGCAGCGATTATTGGTCGTTGAAAAAACTCCGGATCTAGGGGACCAAATTGTTGGATTGAGGAGAATGATGTGTGCTAATGGTCACCCTCATAAGGTCTGTGTAGCTAGGTATAGAGATGGCTCTATATGGGTTTTCTGTCCCCACTTCGGGCGTTTAGGGCTGGAGCTGGGATGCAAGATTAGGCAGGCCCGCTGCAGGTACTTCAAGGCGATTTAAGGGCGGCTTTCAGCACTCCATTTTTATGAGGCGTATATGCTTATATTCGAGACTAATATTGAGTATTTTTGTGAAAGTCCAATGACTTGTCGGGAGACGGAGAAGATAAGGGCGGCGGAGGCCATACTGAAGGAGGGCGGCTTCACCGTCTCCCAGATATGCCGCTCTAGACCAAGCTGTTTTGACATTGCAGCAAGGAAAAGCGAGGCCTTAGTCCTCATAAAGGTGCAGCAGGATATTGGATGCGTCTCTCCCTATGACTCCTTAGAGCTTAGGATGATCGCCGAGCATATATCAGCGGCCTCGCTTTTCATAAGCGAGAAAACCCGAGATAGGCCATTAGAGGATGATACGGTTTACTCACGCTATAATGTTTTAGCCGTGACCCCTAAAACCTTCGAAAATGTTGTGCTGCGGGGTATATACCCCCTAATCCAAGCTGGGCCGGGCGGATATTACGTTGAGATAGATGGCGAAGCCATCAAAAGGCGGCGGCAGGAGTTAGGCATGTCAGTTGGCGAGGTGGCCGAGAAAATAGGCATTTCAAGAAGAACTCTCTACGGCTATGAGAGGGGGATGGCGAAGGCCTCTGTGACTGCAGCCTACAATCTCCTTTGCATCCTTGGAGTTCCTGTGGCTAAACCGGTTAACATTTTCGAGGCGCCTAGGAGCCGTCGAAAACCCTTCATGACAAGGGCTAGGCAAATATTCACCCGGAACAAGCTTCTCCAGAAGATTTTCAAGAGACTGGCTGGCTACAATATTGTAGCCGTCAGAAAGGCGCCTTTTGACTTCGTAGTTACGGTTCCAGAGGAAAACATGAAAATAATCGGCGGGGTGGCGGACAGCCAAGAAGCGACGCTGAGCCGAAGGATTGAGGAAATCCTAAGCTTAAGCGAGGTTGTCCAAGCTCATCCAGTCCTCGTGACGGATGGGCAGAAACCGCCATTAGATAAGGACATTCCATGCGTGAAGGGCGAGGAGATATCCAAAATCAAAAGTCCAGAAGACCTCTGCAAAATTTAAATGAGCCTTGTCTGTCTAGAATCATTTTCGTTCTTGACTTTTCTCGCGGGCTTCCAGCTTCTCCGAACGAATTCCGGGTACTCCTTGAAGGTTTCGAGGCATCGGCGCAGAAACTCTATTGTTTTTGGATCGGTGGGGTAGCCGCAACCGAAATCGCCATATTTGGCTTTTAATTCGGCTATTTCGTGGTCCCGCTCCACTTTAGCTATTATGGAGGCAGCTGAAACCACCGGGTACTTGCGGTCCGCCTTGTGCTCTGAAACAATTTCAATCTTGAAGGGCAAAAACTCTAGGATTTGCTGTTTAAAACGTTCCTCTAAGACATCTGAGGCATCTACATAGGCTATGTCCGGATGGAGAAGCTCAATTACCCTGGCCATGGCCTGTGCCTCCAGCCAATTAAGCCTATGAAGCTTCATGCCGGTCATGACAACCCTGTCAATTTCAGCTGGTGACAACTTCACTACTACATGTTTTTTGGCTATACGCTTTATCTCGGCGGCTAGGGCTTCTCTGCGGTTTGGCGACAAGAGCTTAGAGTCCTTAACACCCAATCGAACAAGTTTTGGCACGTCTTCGCTGTCAACTAGGATTCCGGCAATGACTAGTGGCCCTATGACGGAGCCGCGTCCAGCATCATCAACGCCTGCAACCAACATCGCGAAACCTTCGTTTACTTTTGTCTTGATTGTCTGTTAAAGGTTTTTAGGTTGTGGTTTGTATTTGGCGTGAAATGTGTATCGCAGTATTTAGATATGGGTTTAACGTCATCTACTTATGAGGCACTATAAATGGGATTTATAGGCAATGTCGTTAAGGCAATCCTTGTGGTGACTGTGGTTTGTTGGCTCTATCTTGTAATAGAATTTGTAGTGATGGAGCAGTATGCTTTAGCCCTGTTTCTTTCTATCGGCTTGCTAATTACTTCATCTATAATGCTTTACGAGTATAGAAAAAGCAAGAAAAGCGAGGAAAAGAATACTCTGTAGTTCACCGTTTGTTTGCTGTCTCTACCAGAAACCGTAAAGCCTTATCCACAACTTTTTGATGCAGTTCATTGCGATTCTCGAAAGTGACCGTGAACACTTCCGCGTCTTGCCGTGTTTTCACAGCATCCACAAGCTTGTCCCGGGCCTTCCAGTGGATCACACCCAAAACAAGTTTGCCGCTTTCAACAGCTTCTTGAACTGCTTTCCTAAATTTTTCAGAGAAAAGCTCCATGGGTCCAATTTCGTCTATAGCGATAACATCGCACTCCCTTATAGCCCTTAAAATTGCCTCAACGCCTACACTGTCCAAGTCGGCGAGGTTTACGCGGTATTTGCCCACCTTGGGGCCTGTTTTCTGGTTTATGTGAGCAAGCCATCCTTGTTTATTGCCAGCTAGGTCTATCATCTCGAAGCCTATGCGGGTTCCTCCCTCCCGAACTTCGCGGCTTATCATTCCGCCAACATGGTAGCCCTTAGCCCTTAAAGCTTCAACAACCTTAAGCAGCAGTGTTGTCTTTCCGATGCTTGGACTGCCCGTCAAAAGAAGGATGCGCTTATTCAAGCCTTTTCGCCCCCTTTCATGTTTGTTGAGTTAGGAGGGCTGACACTCCGCTGGCGGCGAGCACAAGCAACTCGAAGGTTTTATAGGCTTCAATTATGTTTTGTGTCGTGTACTCGACTGTTAGGGCGTCAACCCTCCTCACTATTGGTAGGAGTTCCGCTACATCTGCAAAGTGACTTGTTAGGAAGGTTACCCGCATGTCAACCGGCTTGCCCGCTATCAATGGCCTTGCCTTTCCATCTTTAAGTTTCAGCGACGCCCTTCTAACCGCCTCTCTAAGCTCTTTCTCGATTTTTGTAATGCTTGGGCTTCTGGCGGAAACACGGCTTAATGAATCCTTCAGGACGACGGCTTCAGCCCAAGGCGTCCACTTTTCAACGTCGTCTCTCAAAAGTTGGGCTTCCCCAGCCACCATTATCGCCGGAACACCTAATTCGCCGGCAACATAGGCGTTCAGCAGGAACTCGCTGACCTCAACATCGTTAACCTCAACCTTCCTTATGCTTCCGCCGCTATAGGTGTGATCGAAGGTGGATTTAGCTGTTCCAAACTTGGCATGATAACCCAAGAAAAGGGCGGCACTGCATCCCTCAACGCCAGCCACCATGCTTAGGGGGCGGGGAAATCCCCGGATAATTTCCACATATTCAGGCAAGTCTTCCACATGAATGTTAACCATTGGGCCATGACTGTCCGCCACCAAAACTTCTTTGAAGCCGTTTTTGTATAGCTCATCAGCCACTGTAAGCGTTATTTTTGTGGCTATTTTCCTAGCCTCCTCGTATAGGGCACCCTTTAGGTTTAGGTGGCTTGGCGCCACAATGTAGGGCATCCCCTCCAAATCCACGGATATGAAGGCCTTCATTTTGGGTGCACGCTCTTGCATACGCATTGACTCGGCTATCCCTAAAAGATTTTGCATGGGCGGTTTACCAGAAGTCTAATATCCAACCCTTCTCGAAAAATAGCCAATAAACGGCTGGTTAAAGCCGCATGGATGGCGAGAAAGAGCGGGAAGGGCTGGTTTCATCCTTCGAAAAGCAGTTAAGCGAGTGGATAGTCCGCAGACACAGCAAGGTCTTTAGGCTAGCCCTACTATTAATCATAATCCTACTGATTTTCCTGTCATCCTTCCGCTTCACGGTGGGCGGCTTAAAAGAGTGGGTTCAAATAGACCCCGCTGCAATTTTGAACATTTCTATCCAACTCTTTACGATAATGAATCCCATAAGCACTATTCCCACGTTCCTCATTTACACCGGCAAGCTCAGAGAGGATGAAAGGCTTAAAATAACAAGCACAACCACGATGATAGTCATAGCGTTGCTGTTAACATTCACCCTTTTCGGGCCACTGATATTGAAGGCTCTCGACGTCTCCGTCACAAACTTCCGGTTCGGCGGCGGGATACTACTGCTTATTCTCGCCATAGACATGCTTGGCGGAATGTCGAGGTCGAAAACCATAGACATAAGGCAGGTGGCAGTTGTGCCATTAGCCACACCCCTTCTCGTGGGGCCTGGAACTATGACCACCCTCATCGTCTTGTCCAGCACCTATGCCATAATCAACGTTTTGATAGGCGGTTTGATTGCCGCCGTGGGCGTTTACCTAACGCTTCGCTTTGCACCGCTGCTAGTTTCAGTTATGGGCAACAATGGCGTCCAAGCAGCAAGCCGCATCATGGCGGTCATACTGGCGGCCATAGCATCCCAAATGATTCACTCCGCCCTACTGGAATGGGGCATAGCGAAGACATGAAAAAACCCGTAGATGAAATAGATTTTCCAACAGAAGTAGTCCGAGAAGGCAAGGCGCAAGTGCTTGTTCCAAAGCTATCAGCCTTTGTAGAAAAGCCCGGCGAGTATGCTCCTTCAAAAGCTCCGGTCTTCTATAACCCGGTTATGGAGTTAAACCGCGACATTGCAGTTCTAGCCCTACAAGCTTACCAGCAAACCGTAAATCGGGAAATCCTGGTCTGCGAGCCTTTGGCAGGTTGTGGCGTAAGGGGGATACGATTTGCACTGGAGGTTGATGGAGTTAAAGAAGTCATGATAAATGATATAAATGAGAAGGCTTACAGGCTGGCAAGATATAACGTTGATTTAAACAGGGTTAGTAAGCGTGTAATCGTTAAAAATATGGATGCAAATCTTCTTCTGGCCAGACACAGCGCACCCCATAAAAGGTTTGACGTTATAGACGTGGACCCCTTCGGCTCTCCAGTGCCTTTTTTGGATTCCGCCATCAGAGCAACCCGTGACGGTGGAATGTTGGCTTTAACCGCAACGGACATGGCGCCTCTCTGTGGAGTTCACCCAAAAGCATGCATACGCAAGTATGGCGGAAAACCTCTCCGCACTGAATATTGCCACGAAATTGCCCTAAGACTGGTTATTGGATGCACAGCGACCTCAGCGGCGAAATATGAAATTGGCATAACCCCAATCTTCAGCCACAGCACCGACCACTATGTACGCATGTACATGCTCCTAAACCACGGTGCCCATGAAGCTGACCAAAGCCTCAAAAGGCTGGGCTACATTCTCCATTGCTTCAACTGCTTCCACAGAGAAACCACAAACACCCTGCTGGGACACAGCGGCACATGCCCAAACTGCAACTCAAAAATGGACTATGCAGGGCCATTATGGCTTGGAAAAATAGCGGAGGAAGACTTCTGCGCCCTGATGGAAAAAGAAGCTGAAAAAAGACTCTTCAAAATGAAAGGGAGAATCGGGAAAATTTTGGCGTTAGTGAAGGCTGACAGCTCAGCCCCGCCCACCTACTACGTTCTTGACAAGATATGCGACAAAATGCGCTGGCCTGTGCCACCCGTTAGACTTGTCCTTGAAAATCTAAGAGGGAGGGGATTTGAAGCCCATCTGACCCACTTCAACCCTAAAGGCGTCAAGACGAATGCGCCAGCCTCGGAGGTTACAACAGTTATCAGTCAGCTTCTGAATTTTAATAAGAATATTGGAATCAGATGCTGACTCAACAAGCTTTAAAAGTCAACAACAATCATATTCTAAACCCGGTGATTCCTTGGAAAGGAAAGTCCTAATTTTGGTTGTTCTGGCAGTTGCTGCTCTTGCTCTAGCAAGCCCTGCAAAGTGCATCGCCAACGTCAAGGTCTACGGCTATACCGATAAGCCACAATATGTGGCCGGCGAAACCGTAACGCTGAAACTCTGGGTTTACAATCATGGCCCAGACGAAATAGTCCTGAAAAATGTGACGATCTACTGTCCATGGTACGCGCCAGTTTGGGGTGGAAACTACAGCCTTACTGGCATAGACGCTGTTCTATCCGCTGGTAAAAATTGGAGCTTGACAAAACAGTTCACGGTACCCACTGACGGCAGGGCCCTTGGCGGAGACATAAAAATTGAGGTTGCGTACACCTCTATTGGCGGTGCATATAAGTTTACAGATGAAATTCCATTGGATGTTGTTAGGCCTTCGCTTCGCTCTTTGGAAAGCATGGACAAACTCTTGACATTGGTTACTATACAGGCGGTGTTGGTGATTGTTTGCACGATAATTTTGGCTGCGACGATATTTCTTTCAGTGCGAAGGCCGAAAGTTGTTTTAGAAGAAACCATTGAGAAAACAGAATAGCCTTTCACCCTCCATTTTTCCACTCAGTTTTTAAGCATGTTCTGTAAATTCCCTATAATAGCTTATCAGCCATCTTAAGAAGTGTTGGGGGTGCGTGGAGCTCGGGAAAGTTTTAGTCACATCGGCTTGGCCCTACATAAATGTGACTCCGCATATCGGCAATCTAGTGGGTTCTGTGCTTTCAGCGGATGTTGTCGCCCGCTATTACCGGCTTAAGGGCGAAGAGGTTGTCATGGTGAGCGGCTCCGACGAGCATGGAACACCTATCGAAGTGGAAGCCATAAGGCTTGGCGTAAAACCGAAAGATTTAACGGACAAAAACCATGCGAGGGTGGCTGAGCTCTTTAAGAGGTGGGGCATATCCTTTGACAATTATACGCGCACCGAAAGCCCCGTGCACAAGGAATTTGTCCAGCAGCACCTAATGAAAATCTACAATAACGGCTACATTTTCACGCAGGAAACCGAAATGCTCTACTGTGAGAGATGCCAGCGTTTCCTCCCAGACCGTTTTGTTGAGGGCAAATGTCCCCACTGTGGTCATGTGCCAGCCCGGGGAGACCAATGTGACGCCTGTGGAAGACTGCTTGAACCCACAACCCTCATAGAGCCCTACTGTGTAATCTGCAAGGGTAAACCGGTAGTCAGAAAGACGAAGCACTGGTACTTCGACCTTGCAAAATTCTCGGACAAACTAGCCGAGTACATAAGCGAAAACAAGCAGTTGCCAGCTAACGCCAAAAACTTCAGCTTAAACCTCATAAAGGAAGGGTTGAAGCCGAGAGCTGTCACCCGCGATGTTAGTTGGGGGATTCCGGCGCCTTTTCCAGGCGCTGAGGGCAAAACCATTTATGTTTGGGTTGAAGCCGTTTTGGGGTATGTCTCCGCCACCATAGAATACTTTAGAAACCGCGGAGATCCAGAGGGCTGGAAAGCCTACTGGTTTGACAAGAACGCAAAAACCCTCTACTTTATCGGCAAAGATAACATTCCATTCCACACCATAATTTTGCCAGCTCTGCTCATGGCTTCCCATGAGAACTACAATTTACCATGGAATGTTTCAGCCACTGAGTTCCTCCAGTTTAAGGGCGAAAAAGCCTCAAAAAGCTTAAGGATAGGCATCTGGATAGATGAAGCCCTAGAACTTTTCCCGCCGGACTATTGGCGCTACTTCCTAATTGCCACGCGTCCAGAAACAAAAGACTCCAACTTCTCATGGGAAATCTTCGCAGAAAAAATCAACGCAGACCTAAACGACACTTATGGAAACTTTGTCCACAGAACATTATCCTTCATAAACAAGCATTTCGACAGCCGAGTACCGGAACCCGGCAATTTAGATGCTGGGGACAACCAAGTTTTAGAAAGCCTCAAGGAACGCGTCAATGAAATTGCTGGCAACTATGAGGCTTGCAGACTCCAAGCTGCGGCAAGCGGGGTTATGGGCATAGCTAGGCTTGGCAACCAGTACCTCAACGAGAAGGAGCCTTGGAACCTTATAAAGCGGGATAAAGCCAAGGCGGCGACAACAATGTATGTAGCCGTTCAGCTCGTGAAAGCCCTGGCGATAATCTCCGCTCCAATAATTCCGTTCACAGCGGAGGAACTTTGGAAAACCCTAAACCTTCCGGGCAGCGTTCACCAGCAGAAATGGGAGGAAGCACTTAAGCCTCTGCCAGCTGGGCACATGATAGCCGAAGCCAAACCCTTGTTCCGCAAGATAGAGGCTGACGAGAAAAAGCTTGACGAGATGCTGGAAAAAGTTAGGAAAGCCATGGCGAAGTGAAAACTCTGAAAGCTAAAATCGACCTTCACGTTCACACATGCTACTCTTATGACGGGCTAATCAAACCTGAAGAACTGGTCCTCTACGCTAAAAAGGCAGGGTTAAACGGCATCGCCATAACAGACCATGACAGAATAGACGGCGCCCTCAAAATTGCAAGGGAGGTAAAAGATCTTCTCATAATCCCCGGGATAGAAGTTTCAAGCCTAAACGGCCATGTGATTGGGCTTAACCTCCAAGAGCCCGTACCCAGAAAACTAAGCGTGGAGGAAACAGTGGACAAGATTCATGAGCTTGGCGGCTTAGCCATCGCATGCCATCCCAAAGCCATTTTAAAGGCTAGCCTGGGACAAGAAATCAGCAAAATTTTTGACGCTGTTGAAGTGATAAACGCTTCAGCCTTCCCATTTAGGCACTCCGTCGAGAAGGCGCGGGAAATAGCCAACCGGCTTGGTTTGCCTCAGGTGGCTGGAAGCGACGCCCACTACGCTCCAGAAGTTGGTATGGCATATACGCTTGTGGAGGCTGAGCTTAACTGCGAAAGCGTGGTTAAAGCCATAAGTAGGGGGCTCTGCGAGCCCACGGGCAACACCATACCGCTTGGAACAAGGCTTAAAAGAGAATTTTTGGCCATCAAAGTCAAGATATTTTAGCAAAGTTGCATTTATGTTCCGACAACAATAGGTTCGGTGATCTTCTTCAGCATTGCAATGGCTGAGAGCGCCGCCAACAAACTCGTTTTTGGATTCTCGGCGGACGGCACATTCTCCACGTGAACCGTTAACTCGCCAAACTCGCCTTTAACCTCAATTTCATGGACATTCCTTTCCAACGTCGGGTCAGCTATCACTTTTACAATTGTTTCTTCCGCGCCAATACCTGCCAAGCTTAGAGTGGCTGCCACATTAACGTTCGCCGGGAAAAGCCTACAAGCCTCTGCTGCAGCCCCCTCGTATATGACGGTTGGCTCCTCAATTTTTCCGCCAAACCTCTCATTAAAGTAGGTGTTGTCCTTCAAAGCTTCTAAGGGCTTCCTTGTGGTTAGAACTATCCTCTCTATTTTGCCAATTGCTGAAGCCTTCACTCCATCCAGCCCCGCGATGGCACCGGATGGCACGTAAACCTTCCGGCCGTTTTCTCTGGCTGTGTGGCTTATCTCGTTTGTCAGTCTCGCATCCACGAGGGCGCCGGCACTCATGATCATCAAGTCTTTCCCAGCCCTAAGCACTTTAGTGGCGTAAGCCCTAACCGCCTCTTGGGAAGCCGCCTCCACAACCAACTTTACATCTCCACATTCAAGGAGCTCCTCAAAGCTTTCGGCAATTTTAGGCCTATTTTTTAGCCCCCGCACTAAATTCTTAGCCCTTTCAAGGTTTTTATCATAAACCATAACTAAACAAGCATTTCCAGCTTGTCCCCTGTCCATTGCCTTAGCCAGCACGGTTCCTATGGCGCCACATCCAATTAGACCCACACCCAATGGCATAGCCGCTTCCTTCTGGCAGAACTTGCTCAACTGAATGCATGCAAGTCTCCCTATAAACGATTCTCCTAAAAATAGCGTGGATTCCGTAAAAAAAGGCTGGGGAATGCTATACGTCCTGTTCCATCTGGTAGAGATTTAAGTCTATGTTTAAGGGCTTCTCCGGCTCGGCATAAGGCTCCAAGTTGAACAATTGTGGAGCTATTGCGCCAAAACCGCTTAGAATATAAGGCGAATTCACACCTGTCAGAATCAGCGTCACCTTTATCTTGCCATCCAGCTCTGGATTTACTCTGGCTCCCCAAATGACCAGCGAATCATTGTCCATTATTTCCGTGACTATTTCTCCCACACGGTTTGCCTCCTCAATAGTCATGTTAGCGTCCCCTGAAACATGAATCAGTGCACCCTTTGCCCCAACATAGTCCACGTCTAAAAGCGGGTTTCTCAATGCTTTTCTGACAGCATCCTCCGCTCTGTTGGGAGCATCTGACTCGCCTATGCCAATCACCGCCAAGCCGCCCCGCTTCACAATGGTCTTGAAATCTGCAAAATCAAGATTTATGAGGCTTGGCGCCGAAATGGTCTCCACAATCCCCTTGATCATGTTCGCCAAAACCTGATCAGCCAGCTTGAAAGCCTCGTTTATCGGAAGGTGAGGCGCAAGCTGAAGTAGCTTATTGTTGTCAATAACCACAACGGTGTCGCAATATCTACGCAGCTCGGTCAGAGCGAAAGCCGCATACTCCATACGCCCTTTCTCAATTCTAAAGGGTGTTGTGACAACTCCTACTGTCAGCGCTCCTTTTCTTTTTGCAATTTCAGCAATCACTGGTGCAGCACCCGTACCTGTTCCGCCGCCTAACCCAGCTGTTATGAAGACTATGTCTGCCCCCGTAAGCAACTCCTCAATCCGCTTTCTGGATTCCTCTATAGCGGCTCTTCCAAGCTTGGGGTCTCCGCCAACCCCCAAGCCCTTCGTCAACTTTTCACCTATCAAAATTTTCCTGTGAGCCTTCGAAAATCTCAGGTGGAGGGCATCCGTGTTTATGGCCACGCATTCCGCGCCAACTATGCCCATTTCCATAAGCCTTGTCACGGTGTTGTTTCCAGCCCCGCCCACGCCGAGCACGAGCATGCGGCAAAAGCTGGGTGGACGGATTTCCTCGGCAACGGTGTTTTGCCATAAATAACGAAAAGTTTGCTGACCAATGGTTGACTGCATTAGCCAACCCTCTTCCTGCGCCAAATCTCATTATTTATTAGGTCGCGTATAGCTACACGAATAGCCTCAGCTCTATTCGGGTAAAGCTTCTCATTAACTAACTGATCCAACGCCTCAATGTAGGGTTCAGGAAGATACAGTGTTATCAGCTTCATTTCAACTCCCCCTACTGGTGAGCGACAAAACTGTTCCAGATCGTTATACTTGTATATAATATGCTTTAAATATGTTTCAAATATGTTTGTTCTTTCTTTTTTAAAGTTTGCTGCCATCCCGTTTCAAGAAGCTGTAAATTCGGTTTCTGTCCACCTCTAGGTTTTTATTCCTTCTTGAGGCATCTACTGTATTGCTATGGATGGCTTGCGGGTGTTCCTTAAAAGCTTCGGGTGTTCGACGAATTTGGCTGATGGGGAGGTTATGGCCGGTTGCCTAGCTAGGGCTGGATATGTTCTTGTGGATAGTTTGGCAGGTGCTGACGTGGTTGTCTACAATACCTGTGCGGTTAAGGGTCCAACAGAAAACCGCATGATAGACCTCTTGAAACGAGTTCCAAAGAGCAAGAAACTAATCGTGGTTGGATGTTTACCCCTCATAAATTTTGAGCGATTACAACGTGAAGCCTCCTTTGACGGGGTAGCTGGACCCGCTCTGGGCGAGAGAATAGTTGACATTGTTGAGGCTGTTTTGAAGGGAGATAAGGTTGTTGCCTTGGAGGGTGCGGAGAGGGCTAAGCCTGACATGCATCTTCCAAGGGTTCGCCTCAACCCGGTGATCGGCATAATTCCCATAAGCTATGGATGTCTAGGTTCATGTGCCTACTGCTGTGTTGTCTTTGCTAGAGGCCGCTTAAGGAGCTATTCTGTGAGCGAGATAGTTGAGAGGGTTAAGATGGACTTAGCTGAGGGGGTTCGAGAGTTTTGGCTCACCTCGCAGGATACGGCTTGTTATGGCCTTGATTTAGGCACAAGCCTTCCAGAGCTTGTGGAAGCCGTATGCAGGGTTGAGGGAAACTTTAAGGTTCGCATTGGGATGATGACGCCCAACATGGCGCTAAAAATTTTAGATCGCCTTGTGAAGGCTTATGAAAACGACAAAGTCTTCAAGTTTCTCCATCTCCCCGTTCAAAGCGGCGATGACAAAATCCTCCAGCGCATGCGGAGATTCTACACTGCAGATGATTTCCGCCACATAATAGAGGTTTTCCGCAGTGTCTTCCCAAAAATGACAATTGCAACCGACGTTATCTGCGGCTTTCCAGGAGAAACCAGAGAAGCCTTCGAGAGAACTGTGCAGTTAATCAGGGACATAAAACCAGATGTGGTTAATGTTTCAAAGTTCTTTGCGAGACCGCGAACAATTGCCGCTCAAATGAGGGATATCGTGCCCTTTTCCGAGATTAAGGCTAGGAGCGCCTTCATGAGTCGTTTGGCTTTAGACATGGCTCTTGAACGGAATAGGGAGTGGGTTGGCTGGGAAGGCGAAATTCTTGTAGATGAATCTGGAACTGTTTCAGGCTCATGGATTGGCAGAAACTTTGCCTACAAGCCCATCGTGATAAAACGGGATGGCGGTATGCTCGGCAATTTTGTCCGCGTTAAGGCTGTTGAGGCTTTTCCAACCCATTTAGAGGGTGAAATCATAGACTAATCACGCTTGCCTCGTAATTTTTACATGTGTGATGGCTCGCAGATGGCTGTTTTTGCTTTTCTTACCAATTTTCAAGTTGAAGGTTTATACATGCGGATGGCAATAGGCTACGGGGTATAGAGCTGATCTCAATGGGCGTTGAGAGGAAGATCCCAAGGACCATGTCCACTCAGCATCCGGACAATGTGTCCCTCCCCAGCTGGGTGAGCGGAGACGTCATTCAGGGGGATGCCGAAGTCGACGAGGCTTTCTTCGCTTACAAGGAGCTCGGCTGTATGGAGGTCATGTGGGATTCAGAGGGCAAGGATGTGGACACCCATGTCGTCAGAAAACTTCTAGGCAAGTATGACGAGTTCTTCAAAGAGCATGTTTTAGGTGAGGATGTATTCCTAACCTATCGTGTTCCAAACCCAAAGGTTGAAGCAACTGAGCGCAAAATCCTCCTAGAATCCCTTGTCAATATTCCAGTAGCCCATGACATTGCAAGCACTTTTTACAAGCGGGATGTCTCGCCAATCTTTGAGGTCATTTTACCCTTCACGACGAGCAGCAACGAGCTCCTTTGGCTTCTGAGGTACTACGAGAAAACCATAGCTGGAGCCGAAAAGGTGGAGTTGAACGGCTCCGTAAGAGTGGAGGACTGGATTGGCCCATTCAAACCTAGAACCATAGAGGTTATTCCCCTAGTAGAGGATATGGAGAGCATACTGAAAATTGGCGATATCATAGGTCCATACGTGGAGGCAGTTAAGCCAAAATACCTCCGAGTCTTCATAGCCCGCTCCGACCCAGCCCTAAACTATGGGCTTGTCTGCGCCGTGCTGCTTTGTAAGCTGGCTTTTTCACAGCTGAGAAATCTTGAGGAAAAGTTTGGCGTCAAAATATATCCCATAATCGGCGTAGGAACAATGCCCTTCCGGGGACACTTGACGCCGGAAAACATGGACCGCTTCATGGAGGAGTATTTGGGAGTCTGCACGGTGACTATTCAATCTGCCCTAAAATATGACTATCCACTGGAAGATGTGAGGCGTGTAGTCAAAATTTTGAATGACCGTCTTCCATGTGGCGCGCTTCCTGCAATAGAGCCTCATGAAATTAGAATTTTAAAAAGCATTCTAGCCAAGTTTATGGCGGAATATCAGAGGGTTGTGGAGAAGCTTGCCGCCCTAATAAATGCGGTGGCGGGCTATGTGCCTCAGAGGCGAGCTAGAAAACTTCACATAGGCTTGTTCGGCTACAGCCGAAGCGTTGGAAGGGTTTCCCTTCCAAGAGCCATACCTTTCGCGGCGGCGCTTTACTCGCTTGGGGTTCCACCGGAATTCATTGGCTTCAGAGCCTTAAACAGCCTTGATGAGGTCGAGTGGGAGGCTCTGAACAAGTATTATGTCAACCTTAAACGCGACTTAGAATTCGCTGGCGTCCTCCTTTCTTGGCGAAACCTAAACTTGCTGGCGGACATGCATGACCAAATTGCCAAGATGGTGGGTGCAAGCCGTGAAGAACTTCGCCTTGGAATAGTCGAGCTCATAAAGGACCTTGAAACAGTTGAGGAAAGGCTTTCCATTAAACTTGGACCAGTAAACTTGACGCAACGGAGATATGAGAACATAGTCAATGACTTCCTCATAGCCTTCCTCGAGCAAAACGGCCAAGACGCCCAGAAATGCCTCGTAGAAGCAGCTAGAATCCGCAGATGCCTTGGCTAAAACAAGTTTTTTATGGAAAAACAGCCTTATATTCTTTGGAGATGAGTTGTTTGGCTGAGGAAAACCTTGTGGAGGTTGGACGTATAACCCACTATTTCACCAAAATTGGCGTGGCTGTTGTCGAGCTTAAGGCTCCATTAGCAGTTGGCGATCGCATAGTCATCAAGGGGCCCACAACAGACTTCGAGCAAGTCGTAGAGTCCATGCAAATCGAGCACAAAAACGTGCAGAGAGCGGAAGCCGGACAAAGCATAGGCTTGAAAGTCGCACAGCGCGTGAGGGAAAAGGACATAGTTTACAAGAAGCTTTAGCTTGAGATCTTGAGGTAAAACAGTGAATAAAATGGAAATGGAAGAGGGCAAGGCTGAAGGATCAACAGAGGATAAAGGTGTAGTTAAGATTAGAAGCTGGGTTGAGTTTAAGCATCTTGTTGAAGATTTCAAGCCGAAAGCCATAGTCTACAACATTGAGCAGGATGGTTTATCGCCAAAACGGGAGCTGACAAATCTAAGGTTGATATTGCCCTCCGGACCCGCCTACTATGTTTTTCTGGATTCTGCAGGGGGTGACAGACTCAGAGGGACGGGCATACCGCTGCGGAGGGATACAAAGGGAAACCGCTACTTGGAAGAGGAGGACGTTGTAAAATTTCTTAGGGAACATTTCAAGCGTGAAGACTTAACTTTATGCTCATATTGGACAATCTAGAAAATTGGGTGAGCCTAAACATGCCAATAGAAGAGAGAATAGTTTACTTCGAATTCGGCGGACGCCACAACACCGAAGCCACCCTTAAACTGGCTAGGGAGCGGGCTGAGAAAAGGGGAATCAAAAATGTTGTTTTAGCCTCCATAACAGGCTTTTCCGCAGAGAAAGCCCTAGAAATATTCAAAGACACGGACATAAAGCTGACCATTGTCGGCATAAAGGGTGCAGGGTTCCCGGAATTTCCAAAGGACTTGCAAGAGAGATTGAGACGGTTGGGCCACAACTTCTGCTACGCATCGGACGTTCAGTACGAGTTTCCGGGACAAGTGCAGGATGCCCTTCGCAGGTTTTGTGAAGGCCTAAAGGTGTGTGTTGAAGTAGCCTTGGTTGCGGCGGACGCTGGCTACGTTAAGCCCGGCGAAGAAATCATTGCGATTGGCGGTACCGGGATGCTGGGCTATGAAAAGGGTGGAGGCTTGGACACTGCCATAGTTATAGAAGCTGTAAAAAGCAAGGATTTCCTGCAGCTGGAGTCCATTTTTGGAATGAAGGAAAAAAGACGCAGAATTCGGGAAATAATATGCAAACCAAGATGAAAGTCGCTGCTATATTTGCCTGGCTGCGCTTTCAGTATTTACCACTATTGGACGCCTGCCTCCCTTAGGGCTTCTTTGAGGGTTTCCTCGCTTGGGCAAACGCCAATTATGCGTATATCCTTGTCAACGACTATGATGGGGCTGGCGTTTGGCTTATGGGGCAGCCCTACGATTTTGCCAACGCCATGGCCGTCTCAAGAATAGCCAAATGGAAGGTTGTAGCCACTTATGTGGTGGCCGCCTGGGCTGGAAGCGTAACCTTTGGGCTGTTATATGGCCTTTTAAGCGGGTCGCTGTAGGGTATGACAAGCGAAAACGAATTTGGAGTTAAAAGTCCATGCCCATGCGCCCAAGAGGCAGTGGACGCGTTGAGAACTGTTCAACCGATAAAGGAGGGTATGCTCAAAGAAGTGCAATGCAAGGGGTGCGGCAAAACCTTCCTAACAAACTTTGACACGGAATACTGCTACGACTGCCGCAAAAGCATGAAACAGTGAAAACGCGCCATGGCAAGAGCATGTGCACCGTGCTATCCAACAATTTTTCCGGAAAATGCGACGGCTATGCTCCTTATGGCAAGCCCACTGTATAGTTCTCCCAAACCAATATACTCGCTTCATTAATGGTAAAGCTGTTGTAGCATCCCGGATAGTGTGTTTATGGATGCACAGCATGTAAGCCCTGTGCCACAAAAAGGCTATAGTCCTTCCAAAGCCGCAATTTGCTTCCGTAACAAGGACTGAGGGGAAGGGCTTGCTGCGAAAGACTGTGCGCAGAAGATGTGGAAAAGTCTTCTGGACAAACCGTGAAGATGATTTATGCTTTAACTGTAAAGGCGAAGGCTAACTAGCCCTGTTTAAGCCTATAACCCCACTTCTTGTTTATCGCCTCAAGTTTCTCCGAAAGCCTCTTCGCCCTGTCCTCGGCTTCCTCGAAAAGAGCAGACCACTCCCGTCTCTTCACGAGGTTTGTCAGCTTCTCAATGTTGGATGGTATCTTCTCCATGGCTAAAACCCACTTCTTTGTTACCGCATCGTCTTCCCTCACGAGTTCCAGGGCCTCCTCGGGGCAGAACTGGATGCATTGAGGCCCTTCTGGATTGTTTTTGCAAAGGTCGCAGACCAAAACCGAAGGCTTGTCCGGGTGGAGTGAAATTCCACCGTAGGGACAAGCTTGAATACACCAGCCGCACCGGTCGCACTTAGCCTCATCCACAAGAATGAAGCCTTCCTCAGACTGGATTAAGGCGTTTCTCGAGCAAGCCCTCACACAGGACGCGTTCTCGCAGAAACGACATGTTAAGGCGAGGTTAAAGGCTGGGGTTAAGCGTATAACTCTAATCCTAGACCTTAATGGGTTCCAGAGGGGTTCATTTTTTTCCAATACGCAGACGTACTCGCATAGGCTGCAGCCAGTGCATTTAGCCGGATCCACAGCCACAAACTTTCTCTCAGCTTGTCCAGCCATGAACAGCATCTCCGTCAAACTTGAGTTAAGTGTTCTCATGTGGAACTTGTTTTTATAATTTCCCATACCAAAAATGGAGCAGACATGTTTAAAGCCTAACCTCAACCCTTCCATCCAACACTATTCCATCCCCAGTAAACCTCGCCCGATAGGCATAAACCTCCACACCGCGCCTCACCGCCTCCCGAAGAGCCGCCCCAAATCTCGGGTCCATCTCATCGTTCGGCGTGAAAACCACAGCGTCTCCGTCCCGCACAAGAGTACAGGACTTAACCTCTAAAAGGCAGGGCTTAACCTCTGATCCCTCATAAAGGAGAAAATCAAATCTGGCGTGTCCATAACTGTATTCAGCCTTAACACCGCTATAACCGCGAAACTCCGGCAAATCTCCATGCTTCAAAGCCGCGAGAACAAGTTTGTTGGGAACTCGGGAATCAACCGAAACAATCACACCATTACAGTAAACACCTATAATATCGTAAACGGTTTTCCTCCCTGTCGCGGTGGCTCCCTCCCTCAAAATCACCTTCACACCGGAAACCAGAAGCTCACTCAATCTCCCGGGATTGGGTAGAAAACATGGAAAGCCTTTCCCGCCGACGTTTACCAGCGCCGAAAACCTTGTCAGCCTTCTCTCAAAAACTCCTTCCAAGATTTTGCCCTCAACCTTGATGAAGGCGACCACCCCTAAACCTCCATAAGCGTTGAGCCAAAATTCATATTTAACTTTCACAAACCATATCCACAAAACTGGCAACAATAAAATTCTGGATAAAAATGCTACAGGGATTTTTCCAAAAGAACAAAAAAGTGAACTCCGCTAAATGCACGAAATGCGGTAGAAGAGACGCAACGGGCGATGATGGCCTTTGCGATAGCTGCCGATTCACTCAAACCATCGAGAGCATAGTTCAAACGAGAAAGTGAAAAAGGCGATCCCATTAACCGCCAATGGAAAGGTTAAGGAATTATCTCGCAGCCCACATACTGCATAAACTCGAAATCCTCCATTTTTATTCTCCCAGAATCAATAAGCCTCCTAATTCTTGGAATTTCACATGTCACGGCGTCAATCATATTTTCAACAGTTTTACAGACAAGCCTGTAGGCTTCAAGCTTCCAGCGTTTCGTTATATTTGCATAGAGGCATCTGCCCCCACAAACATTGAATATACCGCAACTCATGCAGGGCTCGCCGACAAACACTTTTCTAAGCCTAAGCGGATGTGCAGTGCTTATATGCCCCAAATAAAAGTCCCGCATGCCCCACATACTCGGACAGGGCACAATGTGCCCATCCGTCTGAATAGCATAGTTTATCCAACCAGCGCCACACCGCAAAAACGTTTTCTCTTCGCCTCTCAAAAGGGACCGGGTGACTCCAAGAAAGGGATACAATCGCAGAACAACGCCATGTCTCTCCATGTAGTCAACCCAAAACTTAACGAGACGGTGGATTCCTGGATTATAGCTCTCCTCGCTCCACTCCTTAAATCTTCGCCTCTCAAAATCGCTCCAGAAGCCAGCATTGAGCTGCCAGTGCACAGACGAAAATGGAAAATCGCTGTTATTCAGCAGCCACAAAACCTGCCGGTAAATGTCCGTCTCCTCCATAACAGTCATCCGCGCAATAACCTCACCCCGAAAACCCCTACGCCTAACAATCCTCAAGTTCTCCACAACCCTGCGGTAAACACCTCTCCCACGGTAAAAGTCGGTTAGGGCTTCATCCCCATCAATAGAGACTAGGATAACGCTAAAACGGTTCAAGTATTCAAGCTCTAAATTGGCAAGATGCAAACCATTAGTCTGAACAACAAAATGCTTGGCTTTGACATTGTCCATAATGCGCCTAACATCATCCAAACACAAAAGAGGCTCCCCACCATAAAAAATCACAACACAATCCGGATCCAAACCGCAAAAACGCTCCAACAACCCCAAATCATAGCCAACACGCCTAGGCAAACAATAATCAACACTAAAACCGCCAAAATCACCTCCAAAATCCTTCAAAGCCTCACCAAAACAATAACGACACTCCAAATCACACTGAGTCGTCAACATCAAATGAAAGAACATTATGTCCCCACAAAATGAAAACACCTAATCAACCCTTGGTAAACTTTTCCCTAACCCGCTTAGCCCACTCAATATAGCTCCTAAGCTCCCGCTCACGAAGCACCCTTTCAGGCAAAGTCTCAGGAGCAAAAACAAGCGGGATAACGGCAATAAACAGGAAAAAGGAGGCCAAAGAGAGAGCACTGCTTTGAGGAACCAAAATCAAGAATGGCTCAAGCACTAACGAGAGAATTTCTGCAAGGAAAAATGGAATCCCGCCTAAAGCATAGAACTTCACCGAATTCCCAACAGATATCTCGCCCCAAATGACAATCATGAACAAGACAAAAGCTAAACCGATTGCTACCCCATCTGCAACAGAATAGAAGATCCATGAGATCAAAGAATATGGAAACAAACCCAAAACAGCATAAGCCACTCCGAGAAATATAAAAATGAAAACAAGCACACGTTTGCGTCCAACAACATCTAGAATTGCCCCAACAAAAAGCGCTGAAAAAGCAGCAACACATGGCTCTACAATTTTCATAAAGAAGGCGAACTCAGCCGCTTTAAAGTTCATAACCACCGTCTGAAAACCATCTATAAGAGAGAACATCAACCAGGCCGTAAAGTAAAGCAAGAAGGCTCTATTCTTCAAAACTGAAGCAAAAGTGTGATTTTTTTCCAGAGTTTTATCCTTAGAAAGCCTCTCTTCAGAAACTAGAAAGGCCAATGGAAGGCTCCAAAGTCTCCATAAAGACAATAATAATCCGGAAGTCAGAAGGTCAAACAAGAAAACGCTCCTGTAAAGGGCGAGGAAGCTCGAGAATGTTGCAAACAGAATTGTCCCTCCAGCTTTTCCTCTGTTTTCAATCGCTATCGTCCTGATGAGTAGGTCCATGCAGAAAGGGATGGCGAAGCCTAATGATGCGCCTAATAAGGATACAACCGCTAAGTTTCCCCAAAAATTGAACCGTGAGAGGATCACAACAAGCGGGGACGTAAAAGACCCTAGAAGAATCCATGTTTTCAGAATTAGCAACCTTTTTAGTCCTTTAAGCAACGCAACTCCAGCAATTGCCGAGACCATAATAGATATGGAATAAGCAGTATTCAGATATAAGGTCTCATCCATGCATCCAAATCTATTGATAGTTAAACGGCATAGATAATGCCATGAAAAGGCATTAAACAATAAGATGATCACAGCTATGCTTTCTCTGTCCTGTAGCGTGTTTTTATAAGCCGTGAAGACTTTCATTTCATGATCTATTAGTTTTACCTTTACCGGCGAATTAAACTTAAGGCACTGCTTATACAGATTTTGAATACAGATTGGATTGCGATGGTAGACAAAATGTTTAAATAAAGTGTTGAACAAAAATACAGAAGGGAGAAGGCTTCATGGTTAGGAGAAAGAAAATCAACATTCCCTCTAGATCAGTGTTCGGCTGGTTTACGTAAACTAGAATACGTCCAGCTCTTTGGGACTCAGTTTAAAAGCTTCAGCTATTAGGGTTAACTTTTTATTTTTTCTGACGAAGTAGCTAGTAGATGAACATGCACGATCTACTGCTTTGTTTAAAAGTTTAATGGTGAAATTTATGCCGCCAAACTCATTTACCGTTTTAAAAATTTCTATCAATTTTGACTTTGTTTGCCTTCTTTTCTGCAAGATTGGCGGGATCAATCTTTGTCTGGCTTCGGTTTTTTGGAGGGCATATACCAGTGGCAAAGGCCAGGATTCATTTTTTAGTCTGTGTTTTAAAACGTCAAGTTCTAGCATATCTATCAGTTCTTCTCTTAAGATGGAGGCTAGACCTATGGATCTTCCATAGACAGCTAGGGCTTCAATTTCTTTTTCGGATGCCTTTCCCAGGATTGCGCCTATGCGGGTTATTGCTTCCATTTCGGAGGCTCTTTTTCTCAGTTTCGTTATGCAATCTTCTGGTAGAACATCTGTTTTTCTGCGGAATTGATGTTCAAGGATTTCGCTTTCGCTTTGTTCAAACCACACTTGGTCGATGGTTTCCAAAATTTTTCCTAAAGTCTCCGGGGGAACCCCTATTTCCAAGCTTTTTTTCATCAATGTAAAACCTTTGAATAGGAGTATATCGCTCAATATGAGGGCGACTTCTTTGCCGAACTTTCCATAAGCGGTTATGTGCTTCCCCCTTCTCTTAACGTTGTCAATTATGTCGTCGTGTATTCCTATGGCTTTTGCAAGCAGTACTAGTGAGGCTCCCGTGGGCACCGTGATTTCTGGGTCTCCGCCTACCGCCTCGCAGCAATACGCAACGATGGCTGGTCGGAAATAGTCGGGAATCAATGTGAGATAGGCTAGGGCTTCCTTTAGCCTGGGGTTATCTGTTTCTTGTTTCAGCAAGGCTTCTTTTGCCAGGTTCCAGCCTTTCGCACCATCTTTTTCAATAATCCTTCGAACATCTTCAATGGATGGTTTGGTCTTTCGATCGATTTCCATTATGTTTCACGTTTAAGAGTTATGCTACAATTCCGTTACGATATTAGAGTAGATTTTTAGGTATGTTTTTCCTTTTTCCGTTATGGTGTATATTTTTCTTGTGCGTTTTCCTAGTTGTTGCTCTTGGCTTGTGATTAATCCTTTATCTTCTAGTTTTCGTAGTAGTGGGTAGAGGGCTCCGTGTCTTATTTTTAGTCCGGAGATGTTTTCTATTTCCTTTTTTATTTTGTATCCCCATGTGGGTTGTTTGTTTATCAGGCGTAGTATTTGGATGTCGAGTAGGTTTTTGATTACATGTTGAACAATTTCTTTTTTGAGGCTTTCTTCCATTTTTGGGCGGCCTTTTTGTTCTGCTTTTGACTTGTTTTGTTGGGTTTTATATGTTTTATGAAGTTCTCCGGGCTTGGCTGGTGTATGCTTTGTTATGCTTTTGATATGTGTGAAGCTTTATATGGCTGTTTAGTCTTTATAGAGTCTTGAGATATGTCAAAAAATGGACATATCGTATCCAAGTCTAACAGAAAAACTGTTAGACAAAACAACAGGAGAGGATGGGTGATATGAACAGCACTAAAGAGGTTCAGGTTAAGCTTATGAAGGGTCTCCTAGATCTGATTGTGCTTCAGTTTCTCAGCAGCCAGCCCATGCATGGCTATCAGATAATCACCAAGATCCGCAAAACTTTTGGTGTTTACTTTGGTCCAAGCACTATTTACCCGCTTCTGAATGCCTTGGAGAGAAGCGGCTACGTGAAGAGCGAGTGGGACATGAGTAATGAGAGGCCCCGGAAAGTGTATAAGCTCACGGCTGAGGGGCGGAATCTTTTGAGTTATACTGAGGACTCGTTGAACTTTATATGCAAGAAGATAGGGGCGGCGGGAATATCAAAGGAAATAGCCGTGGAGGAGGGTTCAGCTCAACCGGCGCTGCATTCTCTTGTTAAGGGCGGCAATGGCGTAAAACCTCGGGCCCCTCTCCTGAAGTAGTTGCCGTTAAGCCGGGGAGAAAGGAGACCTTTCGTAGCTGAGGTTTGTCGCGCCCTTTATTAGTCTCCTTCCCATCCTCTAATTTTGGTGTCGTTTTGGATAGAGTGGACCTTCTGATTTATGGATGCTATGTCTTGCCGATGAGCAGTAGAGTTGTGATTGAGGATGGAGCCATAGCCGTAAAGGATGGAAAAATAGTTTTTGTTGGAAAGGGTTCGTCTCTCCGTGGATTGAAGGCGGAGGAGAAAATTGACGCTAGGGGAAAGGTTGCAATTCCAGGTCTTGTGAACTGTCACACTCATGTGGCGATGACTCTTTTTCGAGGTTTGGCTGAGGACAAGCCTTTGAATGTTTGGCTGAGGGAGGCTATTTGGCCTTTAGAGGCGAAAATAACCGTGGAGGATGTTTATGCGGGGGCGCTTTTGGGCTGTTTGGAAATGTTGAAGAGCGGAACCACCTGTTTTGCTGACATGTATTTTTATGAAAGGGCCGTTGCAGAGGCTGTTCGTGAAAGCGGCATGAGAGGGGTTCTGGCAGAAGGCATTATTGAAGCTGGAAATAGGGAAATGGGCGAAAAAATGTTCAATAACAGCGTGGGTTTTGCGGAGAGCTTTAAAGGTTTTGCAGATGGAAGAGTGACCACCATGCTGGCCCCTCATGCCGCATACAGTTGTAGTCCGGAACTGCTTAGGAAAGTTAGGGAGAAAGCTTCCGAGCTTGATGTGGGCGTTCATATTCATCTTGCGGAATCCACCGACATGTTTAGGGAGTTTGAAAGGGTTTACGGTTGTAGTGAAGTTGAGTTTCTCCGTAGGCTGGGGTTTTTTGAAGGGCATGTGCTTGCAGCTCACTGTATAGACTTGTCGGAGGCGGATAGGCGTATTTTGGCTGAACATGGCGTTAATGTTGTCCATGCACCCGTTGCCAATATGAAGCTTGGCTTGAACGCGGCGAGGGTTAAGGAGCTTATGGATTTAGGTGTTAACGTGGCATTGGGCACAGATGGACCGGCCAGCAATAACGCTCTAGACATGTTTGAAACTATGAAGTTTGCCGCCTTGCTGCAGAAGCATGTTTATCGCAGTCCCGGAATCCTATCTGCCTACGAAGTTTTGAGGATGGCAACCTTAAATGGAGCCAAAGCCTTGGGGCTTGAAGGGGTTATAGGCTCATTGGAGGTTGGGAAAAAGGCGGACATAGTGCTTGTTGATCTTTCGAAGCCTCACCTTAGGCCCCTACATGATGTTTACGCCGTCTTAGTTTATTCAGCCCGTGGAAGCGATGTGGACACGGTCATAGTTGACGGGAAAATCCTTGTAGAAAACGGTAGGGTTCTAGTGTTGGATGAAGGGGCCGTGATGGAAAGGGCTGAAAGGTGCGCAGCGGATCTTCTTGCACGTAAACCTTAAGTACTGCATTTAAGCGGAGATTTTCAAGTCTGGAATGTAGAATGTCCACGATAATTCGAATTGAAAACTTGACAAAAAAGTTTGGAACCTTCACGGCGGTTGATCACCTGAACTTGGAAATTGAGGAAGGGGAGATCCTCGGCCTTTTAGGTCCAAACGGTGCTGGAAAAACCACGACTATTCTCATGCTTGCAACGGTTATAAAGCCCACGGAGGGTACAGCCTACGTTGGAGGCTATGACATTAGGAAGAACCCGGACAAGGTGCGCGAGCTTTTAGGAGTTGCCTTCCAGGAGCCTAAAATGCTGTGGGTCAGCACCCCATGGGACGTGGTTAACTGGCATGCCAAGGTCTGCGGGCTGTCAACGCAAGAGCGTAAAAAGAGGGTCCGCGAGGTCCTCGAGGCCTTGGACATGTGGGAGTATCGCCATAGAAGTGTTCACGCCCTTTCCGGTGGAATGCGAAAGCGGGTTGAAATAGCTAAGGTGCTGATTCAAAGGCCTAAAATAGCCATAGTGGATGAGCCGACAGCCCAGATTGACGTTGTTGGCAAGCATAAGATTTGGAGGATGCTTCGGGAACTATGTGATGAAGGAACCACCATAATCCTTGCAACCAACGAGCTTTACGAGGCTGACGTGCTCTCCGATCGGGTTGGCATAATGCATAGGGGCAAGCTGCTCGTATGCGACACTCCTCAAAGGCTTAAGGATAGCATTGTAGGCGGCGACATAGTTGAAATCAAATTTGAAGCCGAGCCCTCACCGGAAACTGTTGAGGAGCTAAGCCATTTCAAGGAGGTTGTAAAGGTTATCAGGGCTGGGGCTTCCACGCTGCGTCTCTACCTAAACAAGGTTGAGGAGGTTGTGCCGAAAATCATGGAGGAGCTTATGAAGGATGGGGCTGCCGTTTCCTCTATCCGCATGAGCGAGCCAAGCTTGGATGATGTGTTCGCCCACTATACGGGCTTAACCCTTGAAGAGGCGGAGAAAGGGGGACACTGAAGACGCGGAAGCTCCTATATGTTGTGGAGCGAGATGTTCGCCTATTCTTCCAATACAAAGTCATGGTTATTATGAGGGCTATTTGGTTTGTTTCCCAAATAGCCTTTTTCGGGCTTATAGCATCCCGCATGGTTGCCGTGGAGGATTACTTCCGCTATTATGTTGGCGGCTTATCCGTCATGACGCTTTACTCGGCAGCCATATTCATTGGTTTCGACATATATGAGGAAGCTGAGCATGGGGTCTTCGAATACCTTCTAAGCCTACCAGTTACAAGGAGGCAGCTTGTTCTTGGGCGTTCCATCGGAGGGGGACTCCGCGCCTTCATATACGTGGCACCGCTCATGTGCATAGCCCTCTACGTCATTGGCATAGCGAATCCGCTTAACTTTCTCATAGCTTTGTTTTCGCTTTTCCTCTTCGCCTTCGGAGTCTCCGGAATGAGCATAACCTTAGCCGTTGCAATAAAATCCAGCGATCGCTTCGACATCCTTATGGGAGTTTTAGATGCACTAATCGTCCGCCTAAGCACAGCCATGTATCCATTAAGCTTTGTTAAGGAGGCAAATCCCCTTTACGGATGGATTGCCAACTTTAACCCGGTCACTTACGCCGCTGAGCTTTTCCGCTGGGGTGCTGGGATTGAATCCCTCATATCTTTTGATAACCCGCTTCTGCCCCTCCTTGGAATAGTCATGTTTTTCGGCTTCTTCATGTTTGTGGGTATAGTGCTCTATGACAAGAGCATAGAGGGCGGTGGATGGCGGTGAAGAGGCACATCGTGTACATCCTTGAAAATGATTTTAGAAATTTCTTCCGCTACAAATGGTGGCTTGTAGGCTTGATAAGCATGAACCTAGCTGACCTGTTTATTATGGCGATAGTCTATAACCGAATGCTGAATCCTGAGATAATCCAGCAAATAAAAAGCTACTTCAACTTCTTCGCGCCCGGATTAACCGTTACAGGCTTGTTTGCATCTGCATTCATGATTGGACGAGAGGTAAACATGGAGAAAAGGCGGGAGGTCCATCAATATCTACTAAGCCTGCCTATGACTAGGTTTGAGCTTGCCTTTGGACGGGTGCTTTCCGGGGGGCTGCGGGGCATGATGTACATGTCCCCCCTTCTCTTAACATGCTTCGCCTTTGTTGGGCTTCCAACGCTGACTCAGTTTTTCATAATACTGTGTGTGCTGTTCTTTCTAGCCATGGGAATTTCCGGCTTAAGCATAGCCATAGCTGTTTCCACAAGAAGCATAGACAAGTTTGTAACTGCAAGGGGCTTGGTTTATTATCTGCTGTTCTTCTGCAGCAGCGTCTTTTATCCATTCTCCCTAATTGAACAGCTTGGTCGGGAGGGCAAGTTTCCGCTTTTCCTGGTGCAATTTGCAAGGATAAACCCGTTGAGCAATGCCTCAGATCTTATACGCTCCTTCCTCCTGGGAACTCCCTCCTTTTCGCCTGAAATGATCATCAGCGTTCTGGTTTTTTCAGTCGTTTTTACGGGCTTAGCGGCTTTCGCCTACATAAAGTTGATTGAACGAGCATAATTTTGAAGTTAAATTTATGTGCATGATCGCCTAAACTCTTCTTTCTCCCTTTAATTTGAAGGTTAACCCAGATGTGCAGTGTGAAGACTCTCTTTGAACCAAAAACGGTTCTGCTAGTGGGCTCCAGCCGCGTCAAGGAGAAGGTTGGGCTGGCGTCGCCATGGCTCTTCGAAAATATCATCTACAATATGCGAAAATTTTTCAAAGGGAAAACCTACATCCTCGACATCGATGGAAAAGCTGGTTTTGGCAGTATTGAGGAGTTGCCGGAAATCCCTGAGTTGGCAGTTGTCATGCTGCCTCCAAGGGATTCTCTACGCTATGTTGAAGGGTGTGCCGCTTCCGGAGTGAAAGCCTTCATATTAATAACGGGCGGTTATAAGGATGACCAGCGCCGGCAACTCTTGAAAGTGAAAGAGGAATATGGCGTTAGAATCCTGGGACCCAACACTGTTATGGGTGTCATAAACACGGCTAATGGGTTGAATACAACCTTTGAGAGGGATGTCATGCCGAAAAGGGGAAACATCGCCATCATCTCTCAAAGCGGTGGAGTGGGCGCATGCCTCCTTGACTGGGCATGCTTCTACGGCGTGGGCTTAAGCAAAGTCGCTTTCATGGGCGATAAGGTGGACGTGGACGACGCTGATATGGTTAAGTATTTTGGCGAAGACGTGGAGACTAGGGTTATATGCCTATACATGGAGGGCGTAAAAAACGGTAGACGCTTTATAGAAGAGGCTAGAAAAGTTGTGGGGAGAAAACCCATCATAGCATTAAAGGGCGGAGCAACCCAAGAATCCGCCCATAGAGCTAGGTCGCACACCGCCTCCATGGCGGGAGCAGATGAAGTTTTTGATGCCGCCTTCAAAAAGGCTGGAATAATCCGGGTTGGAGACGTAGAGGAGCTTATGAATGCGGCGTTGGCTCTCTCCAAGCAGCCGCCAATGATGGGCGACAATGTGGCCATAGTGAGCAACGTGGGTGGTCCGGCTATACTTGCAGCTGACGCTGTGGTTAGAAACAATCTTAAGCTTGCCAGACTTTCAGAAAGGACGAAAAATGAAATTGAGAAGGCTTATCCTGGTGTGGATGCAGTAAACCCTATCGATTTGATAGCGGATGCTAGAGCGGAAAGATTTCAGAAGGTTTTAGATCTCGTTTTAGCCGATGAAAATGTTGACGGAGTTCTCGTGATAAACATGCTTAAATCATGCTTTTTTGAACCCGAGGATGCGAAGGTGATTCCAGAGGTGGCGGCTAAACATCCCTACAAGCCTGTTGTGGATGTGCCAGCTGGTGGCGAGGACTTTAAACTCGTCTATGATGTGATCGGTGAAAGTCCAATACCCCTCTATAATTTGCCAGAAAAAGGCGTTAAAGCCCTAAAAGCCCTGAGACATTACGGGAAAATTCTGAACGAGGTTAAGACGGGTTAACTATATCTGGAAAGACGTGTATTTATTTCATTGCGTTAAAATGGTGAAAAGGTGTCCAGCAGACAAAAGAGTCTCCGCATGGAGTTGGATGAGCGAATCCTTGATTTCTGTAGGCAAATTGCCAATTCCAAGCATATAAGCGGTGTCTGCCTATGTGGGTACACGTTTGGCTCCTTTGAAAGGACAAAAATGCCGCTGGAGGTTTTGCTCGTAGTCAAGGGCTTTAAGCCTATGTTGATGAACTACTTTAGGCTTTTTGTTGGCAAGCCAGTCATATTCTATGTTGTTGACAAGTGGATTTTCGAGAGAGATGTGGACAGCGGATTTCTAGGCGAAGCCTTCAGTGTGTACCTCCTTTTCCCCTACAAGCCTCTAGTTGGAGGGGAATACCTAAAAGCGGAAGAGTTTAAGCTTAAAAGACGCTTAATTCTTGAGGCTTTGGAAAACCTTGTTCTGGACTTTCCAGAACTTTCCCATGAAATCCGCATAAAACCAGAATACTTCATGTATGAGGCTATGTTGAGCAGAGCCCGTCTCTTCCCACCATTATATTACGTGATATCCAGCTGTTTACGTGGAGAGACGCGGGAACAGAATATTCAGCGGATTATTAGCGGATACAATGCGGCTATAAGGGAGCTGCGGAAAGAGGGTGTTCTTGAAGATGCTGGTGGCGGTTTCCTTAAAATTTCAAAAGCCTTTATTGATGGCTCTAAAAGTCGGGGGAAGCTGTTCAGAAACCTTTTAAAGTCAACTCAGAAGACTCTCCTCATGACCATTCTAGGAATTTTTCCCAAGATTTTGGCGTTTCTTTCGGAAAACATGACCACTTTGTCGAGGATTCAGCTCTTTGAAAATGAGGGATTGAGGCTTAAAGCGGAATGCGGTATAGAAGACCCCCAGAGATATCTGTTTGTTCCGACGGCTAACGGCTTCGTTTCCCTTGCCGCTAGGATGGGCATAGAAGACTTCGCCAAAAAAGTCCTTAATGTGGCTGAGAGCGCCGTGGTTGATGTTGAGGAGTTGGGCGGAGTTTTAAATGATGTATATCTGGTTAAGGTTTCCTCAAACGGCGAGCAAAAGATCGTCGTTAAAAGTTTTAAGGACTGGTCGGATATCAAGTGGTTCCCATTAACCTTGTGGACTTTTGGCACCAGAACCTTCGCTGTTCTTGGGCGCTCAAGACTTGAAAGGGAATGCTCCATAAATCAGTTTCTCCATTCAAAGGGTTTCGCCGTTCCCCGACTTCTCGGTGTAAGCCATGCTGAAAGACTGGTTTTCATGGAGTACTTGGAGGGTGAACCCCTCGACAAAGTAATAAAGCGAACCTTTGACTTGGCGGCTGAAGGCAGTGACATCCAAGAGGAGTTGAAGGTTTTCAGGAGGGTTGGGGAAACTATTGCAAAAGTTCACGCCCTCAACATAGCCTTAGGCGACACAAAACCGGACAACATATTAATAGGCAAGGACGGAGAAGTCTATCTAATGGATTTTGAGCAAGCTTCCCGCAACGGCGACAAAGCCTGGGACATTGCCGAACTCCTATATTTTATTGGGCATTATGCACCGCCACTAGCTGGGACACAAGTTGCAGAAGCCATCGTGAAGGCTTTTCTTAAAGGCTATTTAGAGGCAGGTGGAGACGTAGAAGCCGTGAGGGCGGCTGGAAAGCCAAAATACACGAAAGTCTTTAGCATTTTCGTTTTCCCCCACATAATTTTAGCCATTTCAAATATTTGCCGAAAAGCAATGCTGGAGGAGCATAACCATGGTTAAAGACGAGACAACCTTAACCTTCTATGGTGGGGTAAACGAAATCGGTGGAAACAAGATCCTCGTGAAAGATGGTAGCACCGCGGTTTTCCTTGACTTTGGGATGTCTTTCGCCTTGAGAAAGCAGTATTATTCGCCTCCCCTCCTATCACCTAAAAGTGAAAAAAGCCTTCAGGAGCTGGGCATACTGCCTAAACTTGACGGGGTTTACCGGTTTGACGATAAACCCCCAGCGGTAAATGCCATCTTTATTTCTCATGGGCATATGGACCATTCTGCCTACCTCTCCTTCGTGAAAAGGGAAATCCCCGTCCACTGCGGCGAAACAACAAAGACAATTCTCACAGCGCTCGGCGAAATCCGCAAGGCAGATTTGGAATTCAATGTGGAGGGCATAGATTTCCACACTTTCAGAACAGGCGACACCATAAAGATTGACGGTTTAGAAATTGAGCCCCTGCATGTTGATCACTCTGTGCCGGGGGCTTATGGCTTCATAATTCACACCTCAAGGGGGACAGTTGCCTACACGGGAGACTTCAGGGATCACGGTGCAAAGGGCGAGATGACCCGGGAGTTTGTGGAGCGGGCTAGGGCGGCTGAGCCCGTGGCTGTTGTTTGTGAAGCCACCAACATGACGAGCGTTTCCGTTTCATCTGAAAGGGAGGTTGAAGCTAAATTAAGCCATATTGTCGGTCAAGCTGACGGCTTGGTGCTTGCGGAATTCGCCTACACAGACGTGGACAGACTTAACTCGTTCTACAGAGCAGCCCTTAAAAACAACCGGTGCTTGGCTGTTTCACTGCAACAAGCCTACTTAATTGAGGCGTTGAGCAGCGACCGGAAGCTTCGCATTCCAAAGCTTAGCGATGAGGGGATCCTCATCTTTCGAAAGTCGAAGGAGCGCCTATATGCTTGGGAAAAACAAATCCTTGAGCGCTATCCAGACAAGGTTGTGGACGCCGAACGGGTTTCGAAGCGCCAACAAAACATAATCTTGACAATGTCCCTTTACGATTTGGAGCAGCTGGTGGAAATCCAACCCCGACCCGGAAGCTGCTATATATTCTCTTCTTCCGAGCCCTTCAATGAGGAGATGGAGATAGACTTTGAAAGGCTTGTTAACTGGCTTAGGCATTATGGCTTGCCGCAATATCATGTGCACGTTTCCGGACACATAACGCCATTAAGGCTTAAGGCTTGCCTCAAAGAAATTAACGCCAAAAAAGTTTTTCCGGTGCACACGGAAAACGCCGGGCTTTTCGCTAGGTTCATGCAGGACCTCAAAAGCCAAATTGTGGTAACCGAGAAAGGCAGAGAATACCCGCTTTAGGACGTTAACTATATCTTTTGGAAGGTCCAATTAGCTCCTATGATAACCATTATTGGTGCTGGACGCGTTGGAAGCGCCGCAGCTTTCAATATCTTAAGGTACTGAATAAGCGATGTTGTGTTAATCGACATTTTTGAGAATTTAGCGAAGGGCGAAGCCTTGGACATGATGCAGACAGCCCCCGCCCTAGAGTTTGACGGCAAAATCATCGGGACAAGCGACTACAGTCAAATGAAAGGCTCAGAGCTGGTCATCATAACTGCTGGTGAGTCGCGAAAACCTGGAATGAGTCGCCTCGACTTGATGCGGAAAAACGCGGGTATAGTGCGGTCCATAGTGCGGGAAGTCGTGAAATACGCGCCCAACTGCAAAATCATGATGGTTACGAATCCCGTTGACGTTATGACATACATAGCCTACAAAGAATCTGGCTTTGAGCGAAATCGTGTCTTTGGAATGGGCAACATTCTTGACACGTTACGTTTTAGGTCTTATATCGCTTTAGAGTTGGGTGTTTCAAGGGAGGACATCCGGGCACTTGTGATAGGCGAACATGGCGACTCCATGGTTCCATTGGCGGAATACGCGTCGGTAGCGGGCATCCCCATAATGCGCCTTCTTTCAAAGGAGCAAATTGAAAAAATCATAAACCTAACCATAACATCGGGCGCGGAGGTAATAAAACTTAAGGGTTCAACGGTCCACGCGCCAGCCGCCGCCATAGCCATCATGGCTGACGCTATATTGCGCGGCAGAAACCGTGTCATGGGAGTGTCCACGTACCTTCAGGGTGAGTATGGCTTCCATGATGTTGCCATAGGCGTGCCCGTTGTTTTGGGCAGAAGCGGTGTTGAACGCATTTTAGAGCTTGAGCTTCTGCCCGAAACTCGGAAACGCCTAGAAAAATCTGTTGCAGTAATTAAGGAGGCTATCCGTGAACTGGAGGCTTCCTAACATTTATTGGCTTGTTTTCAAGCTAATAGCGACTACCCTCTATAGTTTTGGTTGATTTTGAGTTTTTAGTTTTGGTTTTGAAGATTAATCATAAGGCTATGTCGTTGTTTTGGATTCGTAACCTATAAGTTGAGGCATCAAATCTTAATACATGCGATAAAAATGAAAACAGCAACCGCCGACAAACTAAACCGACGCCTCCAAATCCTAATCCACACATTAGGCTTAAGCTGCCTAGGCGGAGCCATATTCCTCCAAATACTAGTTTTCACGGATATACTCCAACACGGCTACTTCATGGCTGTGGAAAACAACCCAGCCATCCTAGCATTCGAAATAGCCCTCACATTTTTCGCCCTTATCTACTTCCTATACATGTATCAGCGGTTTATACGCTCAATAAAATAGCCGAAAATAAACATAATTCTTAAAAAAGCAACACGCCAAAAACACCAAATAACAAAAGAAGAACCATAAAACTGTTAAATAAACCCACTGGAAATATTCGGGTTTTAAATTAGGTGTGGATGTTGAATGAATGAAAGAGTGATTGCCTCTTTAACCTTATGTCTAAGTTTGTTTCTCGCTGTGGTATGCGCTGATGTTGGGGTGCAAGCCCCAACCAGCGAAATCGAAACGTTCTTTGATTCAAAAATTCCCGGTATGAGAATACAAGTCAACGGAACATCGACAACTAAACCCACAGAAAGTATAACCTTCAACTTGAGCATAACCCCTGATGCTCAAATGGAAGTCAAAATCACCTCAATAAGCCTAAAAATCTGCGGCTTTGAGAACGGAACAAGTAAAGCCATAATCTACACCAATAACTGGGGGAACTTCAAGCTTACAGGAGCTGAAATTTATAGCGATAGCTTTCACGTCCCAGAGCGGGTTTGGGGCGTAGCCTACGGCGAAATAACCCTAAACTACAACATTACAATCACTGATCAGCTTGGCACGCACCACTATGCCTTTCAAGGGATCACTTTGGGCTTTACCATGACCCGCATAGAAAACGTTTATCTCAAGTCGCTTGAGGAGCAGCTTGAAAATCTGAAGGATACTATTGACGGGTTAAATCAGACTTTTAGGGATTGTTTTGGCAGGAATCTCACCCGTGATGAGCTTTTGAATCTTAATCAGACTCTTTGGGAACTTCAGCGGGACTATGAGGCTCTTAGGGGTGTTAAGAGCGAATTGGACAACACACGGACGGCTATGGTTTTCTTGGCCGTCGTCGCGGTCTTCTTTGTGGCTACGACGGCTTATCTTGTTTTTCGGAAGCCTAAGGACTACTTTTAGCTTCTCTATTCTTTTTTGTGGAGGTTTTGGGCTGCTATGAAGGTTAAGCCTTTCTCTGTTAGGGCTTTCGCCGTTCTGTTTACAGCGTCATGCTTATCCAAGTAGTTGGCAAGCAGTTTTGGCATTAGCCCCTTCTCAATTATCTCCTTTTTCGGCATGAAGTAGTCTAGTATGTCTGATGGGTGATCGCGGGTTTGCTCTATTTCTGGCGGTGCACCCTCGTGTTTGGCGCTTATGTTTTTCACGTGATCCGCTATTTCCAGCAGTTCACCGAGGCGGTCGTAGGGCTGGCGCACTATGCTCTTGTAGGCTTCTGTTATGTGGTGTTCTATGCGTACGGTGTCCTCGAAGCCGAGGGCTTTGCGGGTGTAGGCTGCCAATTCAATGGTGTGATTGTTCACGGAGTTGGATAGGTTAAAGCCAGCTAGTGGTGTTGTGCCGTCCTCTCGGCTGAAAAGCTTCGCCATCACTAGAATCCATAGAATCGAGTAGGGGTTGTCGGCTCCGAGAAAAACTGAGATTTTAAACTCTATGTCTATTCCAAGCTTGTGCAGCAGAAACCCTAGCAGCACGGTTCCGATATTCGTGTTTAAAACCTGCCTTACGCCATACTCCGTGTAGTAGTGGAGGTATTCCTCAACCCATTTTAGGGCATACTCGTTTGGAACGCCGACGCCGCCAAAATAACCCGTTATCGTTTCGGGACCACCTAGGTGGACGTTGACGGGTTTGCCGTCCGGTCCCAGCATGGTGCCCTTCGTGTCCAAGGTCTGCACGTAGGAGGCTCCGATGATTTGCATGGCAGCAGCGAAAGCCAAAATGTCGCCATCTTCCACCTGTTCCTTCATGGGTCTTACGCGTATGTATCGGGCTGGCATGAGATCCCGCTGTTTAATCGCTTTTTTCGCCTCTTCAATTAGCCATGGGAAAAAATTGCATGCACTGATTTCAAGCGTGACAGCATAAGCCTCGTCAAACTTCATGGACTCGGCTTTCTCGCCCAATATTCTCTTGCGGTATTCCGGTATGCTTATGAAGGCTTCCATGTCGCGTTGTTTAATGAGCCACTCGAGATCCCCTAGAAACGGTGACCTCATTTTTTCAAGTCGATGCATAAGGTTTTCCAGATGGCTATTTTCTCGAGCTTTACGGTTAATCTCCCTAACCCCACCATATCTGTCAATAATTTCTAGGATGGCGTCCACGAGGGGGTTGTCATCCCGCAATAGGAAGGCGTTAATCTCTTCCAGTTTTTCCCCGCTGATTAGAAGTTCTCTCCTCAAAGTTTCCAAGCATGTATCCTCCCAAGTGTAAACGTCCATTTTACTTCAAAGGCTTAAATTGTTTAACGTTTATGGTATTCCACGAGGCGAAAACATGTTTAAACCAGAGGGAATCATGCCAGCACTCGTCACACCCTTCACCGATGACGGCAAAGCCGTTGACGAGGAGAGACTGCGTCTTCTCGTAAACCACTGCATAGAGTTAGGCGTTCACGGCGTTGTTCCATGCGGCACCACAGGAGAATTTGTAAATCTCACAGTTGAAGAGCGAAAGCAAATCATAAAAATCGTGGTGGACGAAGTTAATGGACGTGTACCCGTAATAGCTGGAACAGGAGCGAGCGGCACAGACCAAGCCCTAGAAATGACAAAGTATGCCAAGGACATGGGCGCTGACGCCGCCCTTATAGTTACGCCCTTCTACCTGAAGCCTGCGGATCGCGGCATATATGAGCACTATGACACCATCGCAAGCAAGGTGGACATACCCATAATTCTCTACAATATCCCTCAATGCACGGGTGTACAATTAACGTGGCAAATGGTTGAAGACCTGGCGCAAATCCCAAACATAGTGGGATTAAAAGACAGCAGCGGACAACTCAGCTACATCCTGGCGGTGCTGGAAAAGGTCCGGGATAAAATCAACGTGCTTTGCGGCCACGACGAAGTTGTGGTGGCGGCTTTAGCCGCTGGTTGTTCCGGCGCCATCCTCGCCAGCGCCAACGTTATCCCAGACATCTGGGTCCAAATATACAATCACGTTAGAAGCGGGGAGCTTCAAAAAGCCAGAGAGCTCCAATATAGGATTCAGAAGATAGCCCGCATAATCGCCGGAAGCGGACCAGTCGGCGCAAAGGCAGCTCTAAACATGATGAAAATCAAAGTAGGCCCGGTGAGGCTGCCTCTAAGCGTTGGCGGGGAATTAACCTACGAAAACAGAGAGGAACTCCGCCTTGAACTTGAAAAACTCGGAAAAATACAACCTAAACCAGTAACCTTCGAAATTACAGAAAAGCCTCTTGAACAAAGGTTTATGGCCATCGACATAACACCCGAAATAATAAGAGACTTCCACCTCCGCATTGGTGAAGCCCTAGCCGGGTCTGGTGCGGAAGTAGCCCACATAGACTTGATTATCGGCAGAAAGGATGGCCCCGCAGGTGCAGCCTTCGCGAAGGCCAAAGCCGCCCCCACACCAGGACACGAGCCGCTGCTCGCTATACTGGAGCCAAACTTAACCGTTAAACCCGTAACGCTCATTATTCCAACAGTTACAATAACCAATATGCGGCAGGCAAGCATGGTTTATGGGCCAGCTCAGACAGCGGTGGCTAAGGCTGTTGTGGACAGCGTTGCAGACGGCACAATACCAAAAGAGGCTGTTGAAGACCTAGTGATTATAGCAAATGTTTTCGTTCATCCCTCAGCAGTGGACCGCCAACGCGTCTACATAAACAATTATAAGGCTATGCGTCATGCTATAAGAAAGGCTATGGAAGGAAGGCCAACGGTAGACGAGCTTTTAGAAAATAAGGATCGCGCCAAACACCCCTTTAAATACTCGCCTTAAGCGAGGAATACCCTTGAAAAGTCGAAAAGTAGTCGAGGGCGAATATGTCCTCCTATACCTGGATCAGAGGAGAACCTACCTAGTCAAAGCCGAGGCTGGAAAGACCTTTCACACACATAAGGGCTTCATAAAACTTGACGACTTGATCGGCAAGGAGTATGGCTCAACGGTTGCAAGCAATCTGGGCGTTCAATTCACGGTTCTCAAGCCGCTGCTCCGCGATTACATAATGAAGAGTGCCCGGCGAACCCAAATAATATACCCGAAGGACATAGCCCTAATCATAGTCTTCAGTGGAATAGGCCCAGGCAGCCGCGTTGTAGAAGCTGGAACGGGCACTGGTGCACTAACTACAGCCCTAGCCCATTATGTCAGGCCAGACGGCCGAGTCTACAGCTACGAAGTTAGAAGCGAATTCCTTGAAACAGCATGGAAAAACATCAAACGGGCAGGCCTAGCAGATTTCGTGGAGCTTAAAAACAAGGATATCACGGAGGGCATAGATGAAGCCGATGTGGACGCTGTCATATTAGACATGGCAACACCGTGGCTTGTTGTCCCCCACGCTTACAAGGCTCTAAGGCCGTGTGGAACCATTGTCTCCTTCAGCCCAACAATAGACCAAACAGTTAAAACCGTAGAAGCCTTGAGGGAAAGCGGCTTCATAGACATAGAAACCGTTGAGTGCCTAGTGCGGGGCATGCAAACAGAGCGGGGAAAAACCCGCCCGCAAACGCTTATGACCGCACACACAGGCTACATAACCTCCGCAAGAAAAGCCCTGAAAGAGCCCTGCTAGCCTATAGAAAACAGTCAAAGCCAAAATTTTGGAAAGAGATATTTGTTTAGGCTGGTTTAGGCTGGTGGACTCTGTGGAGCTCTTCATAAGCGAAGGCGAATATAAAAGGCGCATAGAAAATGTCAGAAAAGTCCTCCAACGTAAAGGGCTTGACGCTTTATATTTGACAAATGCCACAAGCATCTTCTATCTAACAGGATATTCGTTTATATCCACGGAAAGACCCGCAGCCCTAGTTATCCCGTTAGATGGGAAAATAACCTTCATGGGACCCCTTCTGGAAAGGGATCACGTCCCATTGAAGACCCGGCTCATCGAAGAAATTAAAACTTATCTGGATTATCCCGGTGAGAGGCATCCATAGAATATTTCGCAGAGTTCCTGAAGGAAATGGGGTAGCCAAAAAGCGTATTGGCATAGACAATAAGGCTGGAGCCGCTGGCATGTGGGGATATAAGGGACCGCCTATAACGGGGAAACTTCCCAAAGCAAAATTTGTTGACATGGCGAATCTCGTGCCAAAAATGCGGCTTGTCAAGTCGCCCGTGAAAATCGCCTTAATAGAGGAAAGCGCGAAATGGGCGAACCTTGCAGTTTCACTTCTTCAAGAATATACCACTGAAGGTGCTTGGGCTGTGGAGGTAGCCTAGCTGCATCGCTGGACACCACCAGTACAATGAAGAAGACCTTAGGCGTCGACTTCCAGCCTTTAAGAAGCATTTTCCCAGTTTCCGCCTGTTTTAGAGGGCAAATTGGCGAAATGAGTGCCATCCCCCATGCAATGGGGACGGGGCGTAGGATTAGAAGAGGCGACGTCTTAATTGCCGAGGCAGCGGTGGAAATAGGCGGATATAGTTGCGAGCTTGAACGTACAATGATTGTTGGCAAACCCTCTGCCAAACAGAAACGCTACTTCCAAGTTATGGTTGAAGCCCAGAGGCAGCCATCCAAAAAATAAGGGAAGGAGTGGAATGCAGCGAAGTTGACAAAAGCATCAATTGAAGTTTTCAAAAAAGCCGGACTAGCCCACCTAATTAGGCATCATACAGGACATGGACTCGGCCTAGAAGGACACGAACCTCCGTGGCTTGACATCGGAAACCAGGAAAAGCTAAAAGCCGGAATGGTTGTAAGCTGCGAGCCAGGCATATATGAAGCTGGATTTGCCGGCTTCCGCCCGACACGGTGCTGGTGACAGGGAAAGGCTGCAAGCTTCTCACATACTACCCAAAAGACATCGAAGAATTAACAATAACTTGAACTGCCAATTGAGAAGCAGCCTTGCCGTCTGAGTAACTCTGAAATTTCATCCTTTTCGTCAACCTAATGCCTTCTCATCATCCGGCAACAGAATAAGGGAAAATTGAAAAATAAAAAGTTTCATCCACTCAACTTGAAATGAGCGAGGAATTTAGGGCAGCGCTTCTCAGAAGACTCTTAGAGTTTCCATATCTACCAAGCCCGCTCGGCGTAATTGAGGCAGCCCTAAGCATGGTGAAGGTTAAACCCGACAGCGTCTTCGCCGACCTCGGCTGCGGGGATGGCAGAGTGCTAATAAAGGCAGCGGAAAAATTTGGGATATATTGTGTGGGCTTCGAAATCAACCCCATCCTCGCCGCGCTTGCCCGTCGGAATATAAAAGATTTCGGGGTAGCCGCTTGGTAGATGTTGTATGCGCCGACATATTTACAGTGGACTTCTCAAAGTTTAACGCGATATATGTATACCCCTTCCCAACAATAATCGATAAACTGTCAGAGAAAATCGCCATAGAATGCTCGAGGGGGACACAAATACTAGTTCACGACTACCCGTTAAAGGGACTCAATCCATCCCAACGCATGGAGATTCACGAAAAAGGCTTTCACGTTCACTTGATATACCTCTACATCATATAGGAGTGCCGAGACTAAATTTTCACGTTCCCCTTAACGGCGTTCTTTATGAAGTTGTTTATAATCCAACTGCTGCTCTGAATCTTGCCGCCACCCACATCAAACACGATTTTTATGCCCAGTTTCCTGCAAACTTCAACTTCACTTTTCGGGAGAGTCTCCAGAGTTCTATCTCCACCCTTGGCGAAAATGTCGGGCTTAAGCTCCTCCAAAACATCCGCCACTGTCAAATCACAACTAGGCTTGCAGACAATAACCTCATCAATATACTTTATTGAACGCAAAATCTCAAGCCTATCCTCAAGAGGCATAAAAACATACCCCTTCTTCTTAACACAGCACTCATCCCGATGCGTATGGACTATAAGCTTGTCCCCCAGCTTTTTCGCCTCTCTAAATAGAGCCACGTGACCCCGATGGATCGGATCAAAAAACCCCGACGTGAAAACAGTAACAGTAACCATACATCCCTCACATCCAAAAACTTTACGGAAGATCAAATATAAAATTAACCCCTCTTAAACGCGGCGTGGAAAGTAGAACGCTAAATGTGGATTTTGAATATAGATTTTGGGTTCATAAGTTAGTTAAATATGCTCGGCCTATTTCCAGTCGTGCCCGGAGGAAAGTCCTTGATGCATGAATTTACCCCTGAACAGAGGAGACGTATAAAAGCTAAGATGGCCGTGGCTCTCAAGGAAAGCCTTGCGGGTTTGTCGACGGATTTTCAAAAAATATTGCTAGATGATCTTGTCACCGCATTTCAGAATAGAATAAACGTGTTAAAGCGTGTACAAGCGAAAAGGGGCTCCTAATGGAGACTAAAGAGAAAAAAGACGTAGTTTCAATCCATAAAAGCTTTATATAAAGTTTGGGAAAATATGGCAAAGAGGTTTGGATGATGAGACGATCCAAGCTTGAAATGTACATTGATATCCTTAAGGTGTTGGCTCATAGGGGTCCATTGAAGCTGACCCATATCATGTATAAGGCTAATGTGAACTGCAGTGTTTTAAAGGAATACCTGGACTTCCTCATTAAACAAAATCTTGTGGAGGAGAGAGCTGTCGGCAAGAGACGTGTTGTCTACGCCATAACCCCTAAAGGCATTACCGTTCTCAAGTACTTCAGGGAACTTAAGCAGGTCTTGCCAATAATCGAGGAGACCAGAAACAGGGCCCCTATCCCATATTAGCCAACACCATCCCACACAAATTTTCTACATTAACATAATTGACTTCCTCAAGGCTTTTCGTTGCTTTTGATTGGATAGCTAGTTGTGGGTATATTGGCTAATGGGCTAACTGATTTTTTATTCAGATTTTGGGTTTTAATTGTTTTTGTTGCTGTTTGTGTCATTATAGAGGTTTCGTAAGACTTAATAAACCCTTTCCCCCAATACAACTTGTACACACGTAAAACAAAAGAGGAAACCCCTTTGTCAAGCTCAGATAAGGAGATCCTTGGAAAGAAGCCCATTCAAATCCTGGAGAAAATTCGGGAGAACCTTGAACGGTTAAATGAGAAAATGGAGATAATGATCGAGCTTCAAAAACATGGGAAAAGGGAACTTGAACCGTTAAGCCCAGAAGCCCCTCTGGATGTTATGACTCTTCTATCCATGCCCGATCATTTGAGGAAAACCGCCATGACCATTTGCCGCCTCGGCCGGGCCACAGCTGACGAGGTTGCTAAGCAGACTCGCAGGGCGAGGGCAGTGGAAAGCGCCTATCTAAACCAGCTTGTGGTGATGGGCTATCTTAAGAAGGAAAGGAGGGGACGGAAAGCCTACTTTTACATAGATCGGGAAGGACAGGGGTAAGGCATGGGCAAGATTGTAGCCGTCCACTCCTACAAGGGTGGAACCGGGAAAACCCTCATATCAATTAATCTAGCCGTATCCCTAGCCAAACTCGGTAAGAAAGTTTGCCTCATGGATCTGGATTTTAGGGCGCCTAGCCTCTCGACGCTGCTGGGCGTTGGCAAGGTTGATTATTGGCTTAACGATTATCTCAATGGAATATGCGAAATAGACAGGGTTCTCGTGAATCTCAGCGATAGAATAAAGAGTCAAGGGACATTTTTCGTGGGATTAGCTAACCCTTCAATTGAAGCTATTAGGGACATGTCCTCGAAGGATAGAAGGTGGGAAATGCGTGCTTTGGGGCGCCTTCTCTCACTTAGGAATTCTCTCTTAAATGCGAAGGGCTTTGACTATATCGTCTTTGACACAAGCCCCGGATTGCAGTATTCGTCTATAAACGCCATTGTTGCCGCCGACCTTGTCATCGTAGCTACAACTCCAGATAACTCCGACGTTGAGGGAACAAAGCGTATGCTGCGGGATCTTTACGACCTTTTCGAAAAGAAAACCGAGCTGGTTTTAAACAAAGTCATGTACAGTGACGCCTTAACGTCCGGGCGGGAGAAGCTTCAGGCGATGGTTAAGGATGCTTATGGTGTTCCCCTTTTGGGTGTTATACCCTGTTTCTGCGACATTTCAAGGGCTGAGGGCAAAATAATATTCGTCCAGGAGAAGCCGGAGCACCCCTTCACGCGGATACTGGGGGACATCGCAGCTAAGGTGGATAAGCTTCAGATTTGAACGCTGTTAACCCCTACAGAGGACAATTTATAAATTGGTTTTGCGCCTATACCTTTCTGCATGGTGTAAGCCTTGAACAAAAATGTAGCTTTAACATCATTGGCTTGGGGGATTTTTTTCGTCTGGATTGGTTTAAGCTGTATAGCAAGCGAATACTACAACGTTTCCATGGGAGCATACATTGCCCTAGGCGTGGGTGTCATACTGATAGGATTGAACGCCGCAAGGGCGCTTTTAAAATTGAAACCCAGCAAGTTCAGCTTATTCATTGGAATAATAGCCCTAGCCTTTGGAGGAGCATCTGCAGCTGGTTTTGAGCTGCCGCTTTGGCAAACGATTCTGGTGCTTATAGGATTGTTCATAATTGCGGAAGCCGCAACCTCCCTTGCAAGGTCTAAATGAGCAAAGTTTATAGAAGCAAAGATTGTCTGAAATTGCGTTGAGATTCAGGGATCGTTGGAGTTTGGAAAGGTCTGCAGTAATATTGGCTGGAGGTTTTTCTAAGAGGTTTGGCTCAGACAAGGGATTAACAACATTGTTAGGCAAGCCCCTCATTAAATATGTACTAGACGCTGTAGACGATGTTGTTGAGGAAGCCATAATTGTTGGCAGCTCCAACGAGCAGGCGGAGGCTTATTCAAAAGCTTTAGGTTCAAATGTTAAAGTAATTGTGGATAGATATGAAGTGCGTAGTCCCCTCGTGGGCGCCTTAACAGGCTTCAACGAAGCTAAGGGCGAGTATGTGCTTCTGCTTCCATGCGACACCCCCCTTGTCTCAAGGGACGTTCTCGCCCTGCTCCTTGAACTTTGTATAAACAGAAACGCGGCCATACCCCGTTGGCCCAACGGCTACATTGAACCTTTGCAGGCGGCATACAGAACCAAGCCGGCACTGGATGCGGCGGAAAAAGCCTTAACCGAGGGAAAATTGGACCTGCGTTCAATGATTAAAAGGCTTAGGGGGATAAGATACATATCCACCCTTGTTCTCCAGCAGTTTGATCCTGAACTTAAAATGTTCTTAAACATAAATACTCCACTGGATTTGAAGAGGGCTGAGCAGATATTAAAGAGCGGAGCAAAGCCAAGAGAAAAGAGGCTATCGTGGAAGCTATCTTAAACCTTTTGTAAACTCCTCCGTTTCCGAGAAGAGCTTTTCAATGTCCACCCTTTTGTGGGCTGTGCATAATGCACCGTAATGGCCTGGAAGGAAGAAGATACCGTTAACAAGCAGCCTTGAATGGTATTCTAGAAGCCTTTTCTTGTCGGATCTAAAGGCGGCGTTGGTGTCTTTAACCTCCTCCTTCGTGAAGTAGACAGAGAACAGTGAGCCCGTTCCGGTGACTTGTATGTCTATGCCTTTAGCTTCGAAAATCTGCCTTAACTGTTGTCTTATCTTGTCGCCAAGTCTGTTCAGCCTATTTATTAGTAGTCCATCCTCCAAGATTTTCAGTGTTGTTAAGCCAGCCGTCATGGTTATGGGGTTCGCCGTGAAAGTTCCTCCATGGAATGAGTAGTATGGCCTCTGGTAGCGCGTGTGGTCAATTCTCTCCATGATTTCGGCTGGGCCGCAGAAGGCGCCCACCGGGAAGCCTCCGCCTAGGATTTTTCCAAGAACAGTTATGTCCGGCCTCACACCGAAAAATTGTTGAACCCCGCCGGGAGCGAGGCGGAAGCCAGTAATAACCTCGTCAACAATTAGTAATATCCCATGTTGGTCGCACAGCTCTCTTAATCCCTTCAAGAATTCCTTTTCCGCTGGGATGGCACCGCCGGCTCCGAGAACTGGTTCGATGATGATTGCTGCAACTTCTTTTTCGATGCCCTTGAGCCTTTCCCTAACGCCTTCAAGATTGTTGAAGGGCAAAACTACTGTATCCTCTAACGCTCCAGGCGTTAAACCCGCGGATTCAGGTATATCGTATGAAGGTTTCACCGCTTTGTGAAGGGCATCGTAGCCTCCGTGCCATCCACCCTCAAACTTGGCAATCTTTCTCCGTCCAGTATAGGCTCGAGCGAGGCGCACGGCATACATGTTTGCCTCCGTCCCGGAATTGGTGAAGCGAATCATCTCAGCGCTTGGAATCATCCTGGCAACCTGCTCCGCCAAGGCTATTTCCAACTCATGGGCAGTACCATAATGGGTTCCCCTTTCAAGTTGCTTCTTAACAGCCTTCACAACAGCCGGTGGGCTGTGTCCAAGAATGAGGGCTGTATGTCCAAGCCAAAAATCAATGTACTCATTCCCATCGACGTCGTAAAGCTTGCACCCCTTGGCTCTAGCCGTGTAGAAGGGATAAGGCTCAAAATGCCTTATTGCATAAGAAACACCCGCGGGCAGAACTCTCTTGGCTCGCTCATGCAAGATCCTAGAAGTTGGAGTTTTCAAAATGTAATCCTCAAACGTATTAGGCTCCCTCCGACCTCTTGCATTATGGCAATCCTACTTAATAAAACATAAGGCAAAAACCTTCGTGGCTTAATTCCAAGAAAAACTATAGCCATTAAGCTTTTAAGCAATCAAAATTAACTCATTCATTTTTGCTATTTTCTAGGCGAAAAATGTAAAGCTTTTTTCAAAGATTGTCTGAAATATATCAATTTTGCTGTTTTTCTCATTCATTTTAATGTTCGTGTCAATTTCGATTTTTAATGGCCAAAAAATTACACTTTTCAAGTGATAGGAAAAGTGATAATTTTCATGTTGAGAGTTGTGCCATTTAAAAATAGGGGATAGCTGTTTAACCAATTACTTCAACCGTTGTTCCTAGAG
>Ga0105162_1000100_pt1 | contig 57943 bp, 57 predicted proteins | sample JNZ201metaG_FD_81532 | JGI IMG/M metagenome (GOLD analysis project Ga0105162, IMG submission 81532) | Hot spring microbial communities from Jinze hot spring, China to study Microbial Dark Matter (Phase II) - JNZ 20120812A | ecosystem: Environmental > Aquatic > Thermal springs > Hot (42-90C) >...
CCGGAAAACAAATATTTGCAAGTATATGGGAAATTATTTGAATCTTTATACAAAATCAAAAGATTTATTTATCAGAGATGGGAGAAATAAAAAATCCTTTGGTTTCTATAATTATTCCTACATATAACAGAGCAGAGCTTTTGAAAAGAGCAATAGAAAGCGCCCTTGCTCAAACTTACAAGAACATTCAAGTTGTTGTGGTAGATGATGGTTCAGAAGATAACACACCTGAGGTAGTCCAGAGCTTCAAAGATTCAAGAATAAAGTATATAAGATTGCAGAAAAACAGCGGAAGACCTGCTATACCAAGAAACATAGGAGTTATGAATTCAGATGGAGAAATAATATCTTTTCTCGATCACGATGACTATTTTTTACCAGAAAAAACAGAAAAGCAAGTCAATATACTGAAATCTAATCCGGATGCAGGGCTTGTTTATTCTTCCGCTCTGATTGAAACAGATAACGGGACGAAATTAACAAAAATGCCGGAACTCAAAGGTTATGTATATAAAGAAATGCTCAAATTCCCCCATATATACTTTATCACAATATTAGTGAAAAAAGATATAGTAGTCCAAGCCGGGTTATTTGATGAAAAAAGAACAATCACAGACGACACAAAATTTCTTGTCAAGGTATCAAAAATTACTAATTTTGACTTTATCTCAGAACCTTTATGTATAATCAATAGAAAAACTTCTGATATTAATAGATTGAGCACAAATAAAAATCTTCAAATAAAAGAATTTTTAAATCTTCTTCTTGAATTCAAAGGTGAGATATTAAGAGAGCTTGGGAAAGAAGAGCTTTCGTTCAGGTTCAATCGCCTCGCGTGGACTTCATATCTACTTGGATATAAAAACTTAGCTCTAAAATCTCTAATTCTATCTTTTTTATACACCAAGAACATTAGAGATTTTGCTAAAGCCACACTCGTTCTACTGAACCTATACGAAAAATACATGAGAGAAAAATATCATCCCGAAAAACTTGAAGAGTTCAGAACATAAAATATACCAAAAAATTTAAAAGAATCTTATATCGTTTATGGCACCGGAAGAGACCGCTCTCACATAAAAATCTGCTATCGCAACACTCAAAAGACTCGTCCAGAAGAAAAACCCATGCCTCTCGTTCAACCTGCTTACAAATTTCCACAAAGAATACTTTATCTTCCCCATACGCTCCGCAGAATAAAAATCAGAACCACCACCTAAAATATGCCTTAGAGAATGACACGAAAGGACATAAAGCGTAAGAAGAACTGTATCTGCAAGAATCAAAAGCGAACCAAGACCCATACCAAACTTTACACTACCATTCTCACCCCATCTCAAAAATGCAGATATAGCATGCCCCCAATGAATAAAAACAAAAATCACAACAAGATAGAGAAAATATCTGTGAATATTCAAAAGAATATAAGGAAAAGCAGATTCCCCTTTGTAATTTCTTTTGAACTCCCTCACAGCACAGGCAGGCGGATCAGCAAATATACTCCGATAATAAACACGACGGCAAAAGTAGCATGTTATCCTGTATCCAGCAGGAACCCACATGGTAAAAACAGCCGGAGAAATCCACGCTGTATCAAAAGGTATAGAATACAAGGGAGAGACATAAGGTCCCCACTCAAAAAACTTTCCTTCAAGGGCTCTTACTATTGAGTAAAGAATTACTCCCAGAAAAACGACCGCGCTCCCCAAAGTTTCAGTCCACCAAATATCACGTCTTGAAGTAGCAAAAACCCTCTCCATAAACTTAAAATTTCAAAGTAGAAAAAATTTTTTCAGATAAGACAGGAAATTTCCCCAAAAGAAAAATCACTCGATAAACTCAAGGGAAACATCGTTTCTCTCTTTGGGTTGAATATAAATTCCATGCGCCTCAATAAGAACCTCTCCGTCTTTTTTTATAAAACCTCTCGTGAAAATTTTTCTTCCTTCAACCTTTACCACTTCACCTTCAAGTTGGAGACGAGAAAAGAGAGGAACAGGTTTTCTGTACCATATCTCAATCTTTCCGAGAAAACAAGGGAAAAAATTACCAGTAGCAAAACTCATCACCTCATCTATAAAAGTTGCAATTACTCCACCGTGAACATGATTTGGTGGTCCTTGATGCTCCTCCGAGAATGTAAATTCAAAAAAAGCTCTGTTGTTTTCCGGATCAAAAAATCCCCAGAAACCTTTTGAGCAGAAGACACAACCACCACCGGGATGTCTGACTTTTCTCGCTCCGTTCTTTTGAATCTTCTGCATGTTTTTAAAAAGTTCTTTCAATTTATCTGAAACTGCTCTGCTCTTGTATCAGATGGAACCACTTTGAAAACTACTTTATCTCCATCGTAATCAATTTCACATTCATCACCTTCTTTTATTTCTCCCGAAACGAATTTCAAAGCGAGCTCATCTAATATGTATTTTTGGATAGCTCTCCTGAGGGGTCTTGCTCCAAAGTTCGGGTCAAAACCTACCTGCGCCAGAAAATCTCTCACACGAGGAGTGAACTTAAGGCGAATTCTCCTTTCAAGAGCTCTCCTGCTGACTTCCTCAAGCTGTATATCTACGATCTTTCTTATCATCTCCTCTGAAAGCGGTTTGAAAACAACTATTTCGTCAATTCTGTTTATGAACTCTGGTCTAAAATATGAAAGGAGGAGTTCTTTTATCTTCCTCTCTGCAACTTCAAAACGCTCTCGCATTATTATATCGCTTCCTATGTTTGATGTCATTATTATTATCGTATTTTTGAAATCAACAGTTCTCCCTTTTGAGTCGGTAAGTCGTCCATCTTCAAGGACTTGCAGGAGTATATTGAACACCTCTGGGTGGGCTTTCTCTATTTCATCAAGCAGTATGACAGAGAATGGTTTTCTTCTGACCGCTTCTGTGAGCTGACCACCTTCTTCATATCCTACATATCCGGGAGGAGCTCCTATAAGCTTTGCGACCGAGTGCTTTTCCATATACTCAGACATATCTATTCTTATCATTGCGTTTTCGTCTCCGAAGAGGAACTCAGCAAGTGTCTTTGCAGTAAGGGTTTTTCCAACTCCTGTCGGTCCAAGAAAAAGAAAAGAACCTATGGGTCTTTTTGGATCTGAAAAACCAGCTCTGGCTCTCCTTATTGTGTTAGCTATAAGTTTTAGTGCGTGGTCCTGCCCAACCACCTTTTTTGAAAGAAAATCTTCAATATGAGCAAGTTTTTCCATCTCCTCCTCTTTCATACGCTCAACAGGTATTCCTGTCATCTTAGATATGAGGCGCATTATATCTTCTGCTGTTACCTGATCTGAAACAAGCCGATCTTTCAAGCTCTCAAATTCTGCATTAAGCTTTTCAAGTTCTTTTTTCAAAGATGGGATTTCACCGTAAGTTATCCTCGCAGCTTTTTCGTAATCTCCTGAACGGGTTGCTTTCTCAGCAGAAAGTTCAAGTTCAGAAATCTTATCTTTCAGCTCCCTTATTCTATCAAGAAGTTTCCTCTCGTATTCCCACTTTGACCTGAGCTGATTTAATTTCTCTCTGAGTTCAGCCAATTTCTGAGATATATCATTTATCTTTTCTTGAATCTCAGATTTTTCTCTCTGAGATGCTGTGCTCAGTTCAAGCGTTAGCGCCTGCCTTTCGATCTCAAGTTCAGATATTTTTCTTTCAAGGTCATATATAGGAGCCGGGGTGCTTTCTATCTGCATTCTGAGAGAGCTCGCCGCCTGATCTATCAGGTCTATTGCTTTATCTGGAAGTTTTCTATCTTGTATATACCTTGCCGAAAGTTTTGCAGCAGCAACTATCGCAGAATCAGAAATTTTAACTCCGTGATGAACCTCGTATTTTTGCTTTAATCCGCGGAGGATTGATATTGTCTCTTCAACAGTGGGTTCTCTCACAAATATAGGTTGCAATCTCCTTTCAAGAGCTGGGTCTTTTTCTATGTATTTTCTGTATTCATCTATTGTAGTTGCTCCAATAAGTCGTATCTCTCCGCGTGCGAGAGCGGGCTTCATTATGTTCGCAGCATCCATTGCCTGTCCCTCTGCTCTTCCAGCTCCAACAAGATTATGAACCTCATCAACAAAAAGAATTATCTCACCACCGGATTCCTGAACCTCTTTCAGAACACTTTTTAATCTCTCCTCAAACTCTCCTCTGTACTTTGCTCCCGCAAGAAGAGATGACATATCAAGCTGGAATATCTTTTTGCCTTTGAGTGGTTCTGGAACATCTCCAATTGCTATTTTCTGGGCAAGTCCCTCAACAATTGCGGTCTTCCCGACTCCCGGGTCACCTATAAGCACAGGATTATTCTTCGTCCTCCTCATAAGAACTTCTATGACTCTTCTTATTTCATCTTCTCTGCCTATGACCGGGTCAAGTTTTCCTTGTTTTGCAAGCTCTACAAGGTCTCGCCCGTATCTTGAAAGCGCCGAACCTTCACCGAAATCTTCTTCCCTGCTCTCAACTCTTTTGCCTCTCCTCAACTCAATTATTTTCGCCTCAATATCTTTCGGACTTATGCCTTCTGAAAGGAAAATCCTTTGAACTGGCTCGTGTTCAAGAGATGCCATAAAAAGATGCTCTGTTGATACATAGCTATCTCCCATAGCTGATGATATACTTTCTGCTCTTGATAAAACTTTCCGAAGCTGGGGAGATATATAAACTTCCGATGAATCTCCAAATACCTTTGGAAGATATGATATTGCCTCTTCTAATTTGAAAAGAATTTTTGATACATCTTTCCCGAGAGCTTTTATAACATTTGCCATCTGGTCTTTTGTGAGAATATAAGCTACGTGCTCAGGAAAAACCTCGCCGTTATTTTTTCTTCTTGCAAGTTCTGCTGCTTCTTCTAAAACCTCCTGCGCTCTTGATGTGAATTTCTCAAAACGCATAGATAAAAAATTAAAAACACCAAAGTATAAAAAAGCTAAAATCAGCTCAAAATATCAGAAAAAAACTTCAATTGCTCGCCACAGATTCCCCAACTCTTTACGAAAAAATTTTCAAGAAAATTCAGTTTATCTCAAAGAATTTTTTATACCACTCTATTGTTCTTTTGAGACCTTCTTCAAGCGTGAAGCGAGGTTTCCAGCCAAGAATTTTTCTTGCTTTTTCTGCGCTAAGGTACTGGGCTTTTATCTCATGCCTTGCCTCATTTTTTATTATGGGCTTCAAATCTGAGTTCATAAGTTTCAGAATAAGTTCAACAATTTCAATAACAGATAGAGGTTTTTCGTATGAGAAATTGAACGCTTCACCTGTCAAAGAGGGATTTTCTTCAAGCTTTTCAGCACAGAGAAGATAAGCTTCTGCGACATCTTGAACATATATGTAATCTCTCACAAGAGTTCCATCTGACCTTATAACGGGCGGAACTCCCCTGATGACACTTCTTATCGTTCCCGGAACTATTCTTGACCAGTTAAGGTCTCCCTCTCCGAAAAAGTTCCCACACCTTGTGATTATTATTTTCAAACCGAAAACCTTTGAGTACGAGCGGGCTATAAGTTCTGCACACGCCTTGCTCACATCATAAGGGTAAATAGGATTAACAGGCATATCTTCTGTATAAGGCAGTAATTTCGTCTCTCCATAAGCTTTGTCAGATGATGCCACAACTATATTTTTTACTCTTCCGTTTATTCTGCACGCATCAAGAAGGTTCCACGTTCCTTTTATATTTGATTCAAATGTCGAGAGAGGGTCCTGATTTGCAACAGGGACCTGAGTTTGAGCTGCAAGGTGAAAAACCGTATCTATCTCATATTCTGCTATCACCCTTCTCAAAAAATCAACATCAGAAAGGTCTCCTCTCACAACCTTTACTTTCTCTATAAGTCCTGACAAGACAAGTTCGCTTTTTGGAACCCAATCCCTCATTATGCAGACCACATCAGCACGAAGTTCATTAAGAATCTTGATAAGAGCAGAACCTAAAATACCCGTTGCGCCAGTGATAAGAGTTGGTCTATCTCTCCAGAATTTCTCTCTATCCATAAGCCCTCATAAGAGCCAAATCAATAGAAAAAACAAATAAAATCAAAGCATAAATTTTAAAAAACAAAGAAAAAAGTTGATTTTCTCATTAATTTATTTCATAAGTTGCAAATTTTTTTAAAAAATTTTTTGACAAAACGGGGTCTTGATAAAAACCATAGCTAAAATCCGATGCTAAACACTGAAGAAAAGGAGAGTATAATAAACTTTACACAAGAAGAATTAAAAGAAATAAGAGATATAATCTGGAAACAAACCGGAATATACATTGAAGACGGCAAATTGTATCTTCTGAACTATAAGGTAGGTTCAAGATTGAAAAAACTTAACATAAAACCAAGAGAATATATAAGATTGCTAAACGACTCCGTATCAGAAGAAATGAAAGAAGTCATAAACTCAATAACCATAGGAGAGACACAATTTTTCAGAGATAAGATTCAGCTTGATATATTTTTTGAAAAAATTTTCAGAGATTATCTCAAAGATTATAAAGGTGAGGAAATAAGCTTCCTTTCCGCAGGATGCTCAACAGGAGAAGAACCATACACAATTGCAATATATCTTCTTGAAAAGTTCCCTCTGATAAATTTCAAAGTCGTAGGAGTAGATATAAACGAAAAATTCATAAGCAAAGCAAAAGAAGGAATATACGGAATATACTCTGTAAGAAGCACTCCACCATACCTACTCACAAAATATTTCGAAAGATTAGATGACTCAACATGGAAGATAAGGGAAGATGTGAAAAGGAAGGTTCAGCTTGAAAGAGTGAATCTTATGGATAGGGTGGGAGTAAAGCTTCTTGGGAAGTTTGATGTCATATTCTGCAAAAACGTTATAATATACTTTGATGATTCATCTCGTAACAAACTTGCAGAGACATTCTGGTCAATACTCAAAAAAGGCGGATTTTTAGTCCTTGGACCTGCGGAAAGAATCAGTATAATCTCTCTTATATTTGAACCGCTCTTTGAAAGCGGTATGTTCTTCTACAAGAAAGTTGAAAAATCCAAAGAATTCTTATGATAGTTGGAATAATACTTGCAGGAGGAAAAGGCAAAAGGTTCAAAAGCAAAAAACCAAAATGCTATATAAAACTCAAAGGAAAAAAAATTCTGGAGTACTCCTTAAATAAACTTGCAAAGTATGTAGATATTCTGGTGGTGGCTACTCCACCCAAGAGAAAGGACCTTATGAAAGAAACCGAAAACATGCTCAAAAAACTTGAAGCTAAAATGAGGAGAAAAAATAAAAATCTCAAGACACTTGTTGTTTATGGAGGGGAAGAGAGGTTTGAGTCCTTTTTGAACGCTTTCACCAAAATACAAGAAAAATTTCAACTCAAAGATGAAGATATAGTTTTAGAACACGATGGAGCAAGACCTCTTTTCTCTGAAAAACTTCTCAAAAAAGTAATAGGTTATGCTAAAAAATACGGCTCGGCAGTACCATTTATAACACCTCCAGAAACCATAAGATTAATAAAAGGCGAAAAAGAACCTTTCTCATTCTCATCGGAAATACCAAGAAAAAGCGTTGCACTTATTCAAACACCACAAGCTTTTAAAGTATCACTTATAACAAAAGCGCTCGCAAAGAACAAAAATAAAATCAAAGACAAATCAAAAATCACAGACCTCGCAGGACTCATCTTCAAAACATCTAAAAAAATCAAAGGTATAAAAGGAGAAAGAGGAAACATCAAAATAACATTTCCCGTAGATATAAAAATATCATCAGCAATATTATCAGATTCATAATCAAACTATATTGAAAAATCACTTTACCTTGAAAACCTCTATAAACGCTTCGGGAGGGACTTCAACATTACCTATCATCTTCAACTTCTTTTTTCCTTCCTTCTGCTTTTCAAGAAGTTTTATCTTTCTTGTGACATCTCCACCGTAGCACTTTGCAGTAACATCTTTCCTGTAAGGTTTTATCTCTTCTCTCGCAAGAATTTTTGAGCCAACCCCAACCTGAATAACAACTTCAAAAACCTGTCTCGGAATGATCTGTCGTAGCTTTTCGGCTATCTCTCTTGCCTTCCTCTGTGCAATATCTCTCGGCACTATAACAGAAAGTTCATCAACCTTCTTTTGATTTATATAAGTGTCAAGCTTTACTATATCAGCCGGCTCCCAGCCCTCAAACTCATAGTCCCAAGAAGCAAAACCACGAGAAACCGATTTCACCTCATCGTTAAAACCAAAAACAATAGAAGAAAGCGGCATAGAGTAAGTTATAACCGCAAGATCAGAAGATATCCTGAAATCCAACTGCTTACCCCTCCGCTCCTCACATATCCTGAATATCTCCCCTATATACTCCTGAGGAGTATGAATGGTAACCCTAACCCTCGGTTCTTTTATTATATCTATTCTATCGGGAGTGGGAAATTCAGCCGGACTCTTTACAACTATTTCCCTACCATCCCTCAACCTAACAATATACGCAACCTGAGGAAATGTGGCTATAACATCTACCCCAAATTCATCTTTTATTCTCTGCGATGTCACCTCCATATGAAGAGTTCCACAAAAACCTATTCTGAAACCAGCTCCAAGAGCAGGAGAGTTCTCATACTCTATCTCAAGTGAGTAATCGTTGAGCTTCAGTTTAAAAAGCGCATCTTTTAGCTTTTCATAATCTTCCGGAAGCTGTGGATAAAAAGAAGCAAAAACAACCGGCTTTATCTCCCTAAAACCCGGAATCGGTTCTTTGACCGGATTTTCCGATGAAGTGATAGTATCTCCAACCTTCAGATCGGAAATATCTTTTGTCCCGAGGATAACAAATCCGACATCTCCCTGTTCAAGGTAATCTGTATCGTATGTCTCCCCCCCGCGCACAAATCCAAGTCGTTGTATAGTGAAATCTTTACCTGTTGAGAAAACACGAACTCTATCTCCCTTCTTCATCTTCCCGTTGAAAACTCTCACGAGAGCTATAACTCCCCAGTATGGGTCATACCACGAGTCAAATATAAGGCAGGAAAGATTTCCATTTTCATCGTAGTAAGGAGGTGGAATAACATCTATAATCTTTCTGATGAGCTCTTTGACACCTTGCCCTGTTTTTGCGCTGACAAGAACTGCCCCATCTGCATCTATTCCTATAAGCTCTTCTATTTGCTTTTTTGTTCTCTCAACATCGGCAGCTGGCAGGTCTATTTTGTTTATTGCAACAACTATCTCTAATCCTCTCTCTATTGCAAGGTAGGCATAAGACAGGGTTTGAGCTTGAACTCCCTGCGTGGCATCAACAAGTAAGACCGCTCCCTCACAAGCAGACATAGCACGCGAGACCTCATATTGAAAATCAGAATGCCCAGGAGTATCTATAAGGTTAAGCTCGTACTCGGTACCATCTAATTTGTATCTCAAATGAGCGGTCTGAGACCTTACTGTAATCCCCCTTTCTCTTTCAACAGAGAGATTATCAAGAAATTGCTCTCTCATTTTTCTCGGATCAACCGCACCTGAGATTTCAAGGAATCTATCTGCCAGAGTAGATTTTCCATGATCAACATGAGCTATTATGCAGAAGTTTCTTTTTGTATCTTTAAAAGGCATAAGCTCAATATAGAATAATAATCAAAGTAAGAAGTTGTGTTCAGATCTGTCAAGTTTGCAAATACTTAACTTGAATAAAAATTTACGAAAATAGAGATTTTAAATGAAAAGAAGAGTTATTATCACAGGATTTTTTCCTCTCTTCTTCTTTCTTCTTCCGATACCTCTTTATATTTCACTTTGCCCGCGGCTATTTCTCTGAGGGCAAGAACTATCTCCCTGTTATCCTCTATGTTATCTATAAGTGGTCTTGTTCCTTTCATAAGTTGATTTGCTCTCAAAATTGCCATTCTCACAAGAATAAATTTGTTAGGGACTTTCTCCAAGCAATCCTCAATTGTTATCCTTGCCATATATCTTTATAGAATAAAAAAACAAAAACTGTTTTGATAGTTTTTCAAAAATTTATCTTATGAGGCATAATCTTAATTTTAAAACGGTCTTATATGTTTTATGCTAAAGGCATTTATAAAGAGGTTTATTGTTGAGAAAATACCATCAAGCATTGTGCTTCTTTACCACAGAATAACAGAAAAAGAAGAAAAAGACATATACAAAACAAAGGTCTCTTTGAAAAACTTTGAAGAGCAGATAGAAGTCATAAAAAAATTTGCTTGCCCAATTGAAGATATTTTCAGCCTAAAACCAAAAGGAAAAGTTCTTCTCACATTTGACGATGGATACAAAGATAACTTTGACTATGCGAAAAAAATACTTGAAAAACACGGAGTAGGAGCAGTATTTTTCATCACAACCGGATTCCTCGGGAAAAAATATTCCTGGTATGATAAACTTGAAGAAATATTTCTTACAGGAAAACTCAAAAAAAATTTCTATCTTCAAATAGATGAAAACACTGCTTTGGAGATTGAGCTTGAAAGAAATGAAGAAGAGATAGATATTCTATCTCCATTTGCACACCCAAAAACTTTCGAAAAAATCTCAAAGCAAAAACTGAAGCTGAAAAAATCAGAGCTCTTTGCTCTACTCTACCGAAAAATAAAATATTCAAAAAATCCAGACGCACTTTTTGAGAAAGTAAAAAACTCAATATCAGATGATGAAAAAGAGGAAATGAGCGAGAGAAATTACATGACAGAAGACGAAGTCGCTGAGCTCGGGAAAAATTTTCTCATAGGAGCCCATACGGAAACTCATAGACCCCTATCTATACTTGAAGAGAGAGAACAGGAAACAGAAATGCTTCTGAGCGCAATAAAACTTGAAAAAATATGCAACAGAAAAATTGAACTTTTCGCTTACCCATTCGGTCTGAAAGAGGATTTTAACAAAAAAACCCTTGAATTAGCAAAAAGAATTTTCAAACTCTCCTTCACAGGCATAAAAGGACAGGTCTATTTTCTTACCCCAAGAAATCAAATCCCGAGGTTTGCAGTTATGAACTGGAACGGAGAAATTTTTGAAAAGAAACTGATCGACTTCTTTTTTGAAAGGAGAAGAAAGCTATGAACCTTAAAAAAATAAGAGAGATAGAGTTCAGAACTATGAAGGTTTTTGATGAACTCGGATTTGAGGAGATAAGAATTCCTCTCTACGAAAAAGAGGTCAGAGAAGATTTTACCCGTGAGATAGCAAAAAGAACATCGGAAGGTAAAGTTTGCTATAGAGGAAGCATATTCAGGATAACTCACTTTGGAAGAGGAGAAGAGATGTATCAGATAGGTTGTGAAATAATAAATAAATCTGTTGGCAAAGAAGAAATAGAGTTATGCGCTTTGGTACTCAACAGGATTTCAAACATAATCTCTGAAATCTCCCAGGGTCAGATGAGCGTTCTCATAGCACATCGGGGGATTGCGAAAAAAATACTCGGAGAGCACGCAGAATATTTCTTCAAAAAAAACGCAACGCAAATACAAAAACTTATAAGAGAGAAAAAAATAAAAAACGAGATAGCAAAAGTTTTCTTCTCTGTCTTTGAAGACGAGAAAGAAATAGAAGAAGTTATACAAATACCATATGATATGAAAGTTTTTTCAAGATCGGTTTCTCTGAAAAAATTGTTCAACCTCTCCGAAAAAGCTCAAAAAGATTATTATTCGGGAACCGTCTTCATCTTATTTCACAACTCTAAAAAAATAGGAGCAGGAGGAATATACTCTCTTTTCGGAAAGGAAGGCATCGGATTTTCAATAAACCTTCTGAAAATAAACTGAACTCTACAGAATACACTCAAAATCAAATCGGTAAAATATAAAAACAGCTTCAAAAATTGCTAAATTAAAATGAATTGAGGAGGTGAATTCTTTATGACACAGCTTGAAAAAGCAAGAAAAGGAATAATCACAGATGAAATGTATTACATAGCAGAGCAAGAAGGAATATCACCAGAAGAGTTGAGAGAAAAAGTAGCAAATGGCTTTGTGGTGATACCCGCAAACCCAAATCACAAATCATTAGAGAGATTTACAGGAATAGGAGAGGGATTAAGAGTAAAGGTAAATGTGAATATAGGAACATCTTATGACTACGCAAATTTAGAGGAAGAAATAGAAAAACTTGCCATAGCGATGGAGTATGGTGGAGATACTGTGATGGACCTTTCAACAGGCGGAGACCTTGAAAACATAATGAAAACCCTTATCGAAAAATCAAAAATACCAATCGGAACTGTTCCCATATATGAGGCGGAATTCAGGGCAGCTAAGCAAAAGGGGTCATTTTATAACATGACAGTTGATGACCTGTTTGAAGTGATTGAAGAACACGGAAAAAGAGGAGTGGACTTCATAACAGTTCACTGCGGAGTGACTCTTGAATCCCTCAAAAGGTATCAGAACACACAGAGAGTGACCGGAATTGTATCAAGAGGTGGGGGATTGATGGCTGCGTGGATGATTCACAACGAAATGGAAAATCCCCTTTACAAATACTTTGATAGATTACTTGAAATAGCAAGAGAGTACGATATGACTTTGAGCTTAGGAGATGGTATGAGACCCGGCTCAATAGCAGATTCAACAGATAGACCACAGATACAAGAATTAATAATAATAGGAGAACTTGTTGAAAGAGCGAGAAAAGCCGGAGTTCAAGCTATGGTAGAAGGTCCTGGACATATCCCACTCAACGAAATTCTCACAAATGTTCAGATAGAGAAGAAAATCTGCAAAGGAGCACCATTTTATATTTTGGGCATGCTACCCTGCGACACAGCAGCAGGATACGATCACATAGCAGGAGCAATAGGCGGAGCACTTGCGGGAATGTACGGAGCAGATATGCTCTGCTATCTCACTCCCGCAGAACACCTTGGTCTCCCATCACCAGAACAGGTAAAAGAAGGTTTAATAGCTTTCAGAATAGCAGCTCACATAGCAGATATAGCAAGAGGTAATAAAAAAGCAATAGAGAGAAATTTACTTATGTCTCAGGCAAGATACAAGCTTGACTGGGAAAAACAGTTTGAACTCGCCCTGTTTCCGAACGAAGCTCAAAAAATATTCAGAGAAAGAGCTTCAAAAACAAAAGCGTGTTCTATGTGTGGTCCCTTCTGCCCTATGAACCTCGTTGAACAAACACTCAAAAAGAAAGGATACAACATACACATAGAACATATCCATTAAAAAATCAACGAACATAAAAACTCAATGTTTTAGAAACCGAAAAGTTATGCTGAAAAGAGCAAAAAGAGTTTTTCAGATAGGAGATGACAGCGTTCGCAAATGCATCGCCGGAGAAGACCTAATATTCATCGCAGGTCCATGCGTCATAGAGGGGGAAGATTTCACACTAAAATGTGCAGAAAAACTCCTTCAAATTGCTGAAAAACACAAAATTCAACTCATTTTCAAAGCATCATACGATAAAGCAAACAGAACATCTGTAAAGTCGTTCAGGGGACCCGGACTTGAAAAGGGGCTTGAAATACTTACAAAGGTAAGGAGCAAGGTTGGATTGCCGGTCTTATCTGATGTACATTGCAAAGAGGAGATAGAACCCGCGGCAGAAGTTCTTGATATGATTCAGATTCCGGCTTTTCTCGCAAGGCAGACAGACCTTGTTGTCGGAGCTGCAAAAACCCAAAAGCCACTTCATATAAAAAAACCTCAGTTCGCATCCCCCGCAAGCACAAAATATATAGTAGAAAAAGCAGAATCAACAGGGAATCAAAAAATTATCTTATGCGAAAGAGGATTTGCTTTCGGATACGGAGACCTAGTGGTAGATTTCAGAGGAATACCTATAATGCGACAGTGGGCACTTATAACATTTGATGGAACACATAGCTTACAAAAACCATCAGCCGGAGACGGAATATCAGAGGGAGAGAGAATTTTTTCACCTTATCTATCTCGTGCAGCAGCAGCAGTCGGAGTAGATGGATTCTTCTTTGAAGTCCATCCAGAACCAGAAAAAGCCCTTTCAGACCCAAAAACATCAATAAACTTTGAAATGTTTGAAGAGATAATTGAAGATATAAAGAAAATACAAGATGCGCTCTGGAAAAATAAAGACAGAGAATAAAAATCTCAAATCAAGCCGATAAATTAAGTTTCGTTAGAACATTTGATAACTCCAAGAGCTTTTTCTATGTTTTCAGCTAATCTATCTGCGGTCGCAAGTTTGTAGTTCAGCTCTTTTGAAATAATCTCCCCCGTCAATCCGTGAACGAAAACACCAATTATCGCAGATTCATACGGAGAGTATCCCTGAGCCAAGAGCCCGCCTATAATTCCTGAAAGCACATCACCGGTGCCTCCGGTTGCAAGCTCTCCTCCTCCTGTTGTGTTTATGTAGAAAGTTTTCCCATCGGTGATTATTGTTCTGAAACCTTTCAGAACCGCAACCATACCAGACCTCTCGCTTAACTCCTTCGCAGAACCGATTCTATCTTTCTGTATATCTGAGGTAGATTTACCGAGGAGACGACCTGCCTCCCCTGGATGTGGAGTAATAACTCCTTTTAACCCTTTCAAAACCTCTAATCCCTCATGAGAAACTATGTTCAGAGCATCGGCATCTAAAACACACGGTATATTTTTTTTCTTCAATTTTTCTATTAAGTGGTACAGCAATTTCTTACTCCCATCATCATCCCATATTCCTGGACCTATGACAACAGCATTTTTACCTTCAATAAGTTCATCAAAAAGTTCAAGAGATTTTTCGGAAAATGTTCTTCCCTTAGATGGAGCGGGAAAAACCATGTATTCTCTCACAGAACTTGCTACGGGAGAGTATACAACATCTGGAACCATCAAGGTAATCAAACCTGCTCCCGAATGGACAGCCGATTTTCCAACAAGAACTGCTGCTCCCGCTCTACCAAGCCCCCCGCAGATACAAAGAAGATGTCCGTAGCTCCCCTTGTGAGATAGATCATCCCTATCTTTCAGCAAAGCTCTAACAAAATCTAACTTCACAAGGGAGAACTCTGAATTCTGCCACAGCTCAAGTGGTATTCCTATATCTTCTATTTCAATTTTACCTGTGAATTTTTGTGCTGAGCCAACAAATAATCCGACTTTCGCTGGGGCGAATGTTACAGTCATATCTGCGGAAACAGCAACGGGTCTTGGAATTCCAGCATTTGAGTCAAGCCCAGAAGGTATATCTACCGATATAACAAACCTTCCTTTCCCTGACCTTTTCCACCTGTTTATATCTTCTATTATATTTATGAGCGTCTCATCTTGAATATCTCTTGAAAGTCCTGTTCCAAATATAGCATCTATTAAAATGCCCGATTCAGGGAGGATTTGGTGAAACAAATTTTTTTCTCTCTTATATGAAATTATTTCAATTTTCATTTTTTTGATTATGTTGAAGTTCAAAAGAGCATCGCCCTTTATTTTTTCCTCAGAATCAACAAGTATTATTTTTGGTTGAAAACCCGCATTTTTTATGTGTTTTGCTGCACAGAATCCGTCTCCGCCGTTATTTCCTGCACCCGCAACTATGACTACATTTTTATAGCCGTTTTCTATGAGAATTTTTATCGTATGCTCAGCAACCTTTCTACCAGCATTCTCCATAAGTAAAGATGTAGGAATTGAGAATTCTTCTTCTGCTATTTTATCAAGCTCTCTCGCCCTTTCCCTGCTGACAAGTTTGAAATCTTTTGGAAACATTATCAATAAAAAAAGATAAAAAACTCATCAAAATAGAAACAAAAAAAGAAATAAAAAATTTTTGTAAAGATTTTAATCTTTTCTCAAAGTCACTCAGCTTTTTAGATTTCAGAACTTGCTCTTTCAGTTCTTTGAGTTTTCTGATTCCTTCAATGCGCTTTAACTTCCCTTATAACTACTTTTGACTTTTTACTAAACTTTCTCAGCAAATCTAACTCTATCGCTTCTTTTAATCCTTCTTTTAACCCTCTCTTTTAAGCCATGTTGTATTCCCTGCTCAAGCACTTTTTCGTATGTCTTTCTGCAAATCTTTACGTCAATTATGTTAATTTTGTCCTGATTTCTCTCTCTATCTGCTTTTTTATCTCCTTATCTCTTCCTACCTCTCTGAGTATGGTATGTTCTATCTTCAAAGTTCATGTCTTGAGCTTGTTTTTCATATACGCCGAAAGTGAAGACAATCTGAACCACAGCAAAATCAGGATAAGAGATTTTCATAAAACTGCAAAACAAACATCTTTCATTTTGCTTGACTTGTTCAAAAAAAAATGATTAAATTAATAAGGGGGTTTTGGAGAAATTGGATGTATGTGAAGGTAAGTTTTATGAAATTAGGTTTGCCTTTCCTTCTAATTCTTACCGCAACTTCTTTATGGGGAGAAAAACCCGCTAAGATTACATGGAGCCCCGATAAAGTAGAGACAGAATTAGGTAAAGGGGAAAGTGTCAGGTTTCCGGTGAAGTTCAAAAGTAATCAGAATATTTCTTCTGCAGAGCTTTGGCTAACACCTTCACTAAATGATATAGTTACAGTAGAACCCGCTAAGTTACAAGTAGAAGCTAATAAAGAATATGAAGTTATCCTTAATATTTCGGGAGAGAAACCGGGGTTCTTTGAAGGGACATTGCATGTAAGGGATGGGACAAAAACTCTGGCTGAACCTCTGAACATTAAGGTAGAAGTTAAATCGGTAAATGCGGAGCAGAATTTAGAAGATGAATTATGCTCTTCTGGGAAGACGGGAGCTGAACCATCTGAGGATTGGAAAAGATGGAAGGAGTGGACATATGAAAAACCTTCAATAGAAGATATGGAACAAGTGGCTTCGGAATGGGGAGAAGCTTTTGTTTTTGAGTTCAAATCAGTTTGGGATGAGATGTTCAAGAAAGAACCAAAGGCACCCGATGGATTTTTCATATTCCATATTGCAATTTTTCTTACCAGCGCAACAGAAGCTTCAATAACACTTGAAGCTCCTGAAGGAGTAAGAGTATTAGGCGGTAGCAGGTTTGATATAGGTGAAGTTCCTGTTAAGGAAGTTAGAAGTTTTTATGTTCCAATAAAATTATGTGGGAATTTTGGAACTTTCCCGATAATTGCACATTTTGAATATAGAGACGAAAGAGGGTTCCGCCATAGTTCAGAGAGTATTTTGTTATTTATTATAAGAGAACATAGGCGCAGTATAAAGGCAATGAAACTTCACGAATATGTTCAATTTCTTGAAGAAGAGCGACTCAAAAAGTTCAAAAAAAGAGAAGGAGCAGAATTTTACCCTCCGATAGCATATGCATATGAACCAACTCCTCTTGGAGAAGTAAACCTTGTGTCAGATTTTGACCCGCTTATGCCTGTGGAACCAGAAACAGTTTATTATTTTGCCCCATACTTACCTTCAAATGTTGATATTGAATTTGAGGAAACTGCTACTGAAATTGAACCTTGGGAAACACAAAACCAACAAAGCCCAAGGTTAGGAGAAAAATCTTGGTATTTGGGATATGTTAAGGAATGTTACAATTTTGTTGGAAGAGTTATATTAATAGGGGATAAATACACATTAAGAGATGTTCCATTAGCCGGAGCTACTGTAATAGCATATGATGATGATGGAGCAACAAGCCCAGATGATTTTATCTGTAAGAGCAGAACCGATTCTTCCGGGAGGTTTGTATGTGGAGGATGTGCTGAAGATTTCCTCTCCAGACCAGACCCATATATCATAGTTTACGCGAGCAACGGAAAAGTAACTGTTGTAAGCCCATCGTTGATAACTTTTTCTCAATTTATAGCCAGTTATGAAGGTTTAAAAGGTGCAACATACGACCTTGGTACCGTTAGAGTTGGAGGAACAGATATAAACAGCCCCTTACTGGGAGCATTTTGGGTGTTCAGATTTGCAAATATCGCATATTTGGTAAATTTAGGAAAAGCAGGAATGGATATAGGAGATTATACAATAGTATATCCAGAAGAAAATATCTCCACGTATGATCGTTCTAAAAGAAGAATCTATATCAACTTTGATGATGCATCGGATCCATCTGTGATAGGACATGAATTTGGTCATGCTTTAATGGATAGATTATATAGTTTCAAGGATTGGCCATCGCCGCCTAATGTCAAACATTCTTTGTGCTATAATGACCTAAAAGACCAAAGACAGAGGGAAGGATTAGCTTTTGCGGAGGGCTTTGCAAATGCTGTGGCATTGGTGACATTCTCAATCGCACAAAACCGACCAGTAAGCCATTTTTGCTGGGATGGCTTACCCTGGGATCCTGCGTTTCACAGAATATGTGTTGATCTTGAACCATCAACCATAAGAGATGATGATGATAATTCGGCAAATAGGTGGAACCATCATTGGTGTGGAGATTGTGGGAAGGGGAGTAATCTTTGCTTCCCCGGACAAGAGAACGAAGGTTATGTAGCTTCTGCTATTTGGGATTTATATGACGATTATTCTGATGAAGATAGGAGTTGCTTTTTTCATGAAAATGCTGGTAGAAAAGCTTGTGACTCTGCAAAGTTCTCTTGGACACTAATACTAGGTGTCTTACCATCAAGACCCCAAAATTATTTTCAATTCGTTTCTTCCTTCCATCTAACATGTGACGCAAGAAACGATGAAAGAAAAACCTCCAGATTCAATAACATATTTACAGGTGATTATTTAACTTGTGTGCCTATTGAACCTCCTGGCGGAGGGGGTAGTGGCGGGGGCGGAGGATGTTCCTCTTCTGCTCAATTAGATTTACAACTCTTTTCCCTGATTTTCCTTATATTATTTAGAAGATGGATTTTAAAAAACAAAAATCGAAAGATATGCTTTTTAAAGATAAAAAGAATAAGAAATTTTGCGAAGTTCCCAATAACTCTTCTCACCCTTTTCCTAATTTCCTGCAGCGAAAATGGAATTATCATAAATGGAACTAATGGGAATAAAAATTGCTTCCAGGAAAGTCCTGTTGGGTATGTAGTAACCAAAGATATTTCATATACTATTGAGAGTCCGGTTGGATTAGATTTAAGAGGCGGAAAAGTCAAAATGAAAGGAGAAGTAATTCCAATAGGTACAGATGAAATGCAAAAATATGTAAAAAATGGTGGAAACGGATCTTTTATTAAGGTCAGAGTTGAGGAAGGAACCGTATTCCCTATCGTAGGTACTGTTTCTTCAATTCCCATAGAGGCAGGAAGCGAATTTTATGTTCTCACATATACATCCTCGAGCCCAAAGCGCGTTACATTTCCCGTAGAAATTGGCAAAAAATATACCTTTGAGTATATTTATGGTGGGCCATGGGCTTTTCTACCCAGTGACCTGAAAATATTTGATGGAGATAAATTGATTTTCTGGGGAAAAACTTCTTTCTTTTTTGAAGAAACTAACTTGCTAGCAGAATATGAACTTGAGGAAGAGTTTTTTGAGAAGTTTAACATAAGAATAGCTCAAGGTGAGGAGGAAATTTGTAAATACTACAAAAGCACGGGAACATATACGGTTTTTTATCTGCATTTTTCATGCGGTGGTCAGGAAATAAGACTAAAACCCGGCGAGCAAGCCGTGATAAACTGCTTTGACGGGAAATACTCTCTGCATCTTCTTACCTCTCAGAGGGTGTTTTTTGGCACTTGTATAGATTGTTCTGACCCTGACATCTCATTTTATCTTATTAGGTTTTGATTTGTAAAGAACAGGTAAGAACATTATGGGAAAATAGAATAGAAGAATGATGGCTAAGATAAAATATTTGAAGAATTTTGTGGTTATTTCCCTTCTGTTTTTGGAGGTGATAGGATGTGATATGCCCAAGGGAGCAACTACTTCATCGGGAGAAGGGAGATGGGGTAAATGCGAGGGGCAGGTTTCTTCCTAAACCTGAAATATGTGATGGCTTTGATAACGATTGTGATGGTATGATAGATGAGGCAGACGAAGATATACCATTTTCAGTACTTGTGTCCCTATTTTCGGGATTTGTGTCCGGAGAATTAGTAAGCTGTATCACAACTGAATCCGACTATCCGCATAAGGGTACTGCGGGGGTAAAATATATAGGGAAGAAATTAACTGGTCAGTAACATATTATGTTATAAATTCTTTTGAGGACCTGAGGAAGCTGTGCAGGAATGCAGGGGTAGATGTGAAGAAATTTAAAAATTATGTGGATTTCACAGCTCAAACAATCCTTGCATTTATTTTCTCAACAACAACTCCTATTGTTTATAGTGCTGTCTGTCTTCCACAATTTGAAAATCTTATTGGGTTTATAGAAAGGTTGGGAAGTGATATATTCATCAAATGGAATGAACGGCTGTTTTTTGTAGGTAGACCAACGGTATGCTTTTATGAGCTTACCCCGGCCCATTTCTCCTCCATATTACAATGCAGTTATAACTCGCAAAAAAATTAACCCCATATCTTTAATAGTGGAGTATGTTGATGAAAATTCATTAAATTATTGTCCGACAAATCCAAACGAGAGCGAGGGCATAGGAATAATAATAATGGATGAGAAAATAAAATTTTATTGAACTTGGATAATGAGAGCGAAGCTGATAATAAGCATATTTACTTATGCATTTGCGCATGCGCAGATATTTATGCCTGAGCAAAACAACAGTTCTAATTGTTCTTGATGATACGATAGTGAGTAATATATTTATAAAATGGCATGAACGGTTTTTTCTCATACAGAAAGAACTCAACTTGATTATAACTCACAAAAAGGTTTTTCCCAAATCTGCAACATTAAAACATTTAGTATTGCGGGAATAAAACATATTTTCAAGCAAAGATAAAATGCTTTAATCATTTCTCTGAAAAAATAGCAACAAAAATTAATAGATCGCAATAGGTGAAGTATTTTTTCTTCTGCGGATGAAAAAAGTTCTTTCAAAGCTATATCAAATCTGCCAGCAAAAATTATTTTATCTGATAACAAGATTATTTGATTTTATCCCACTGCTCCTTCCATTTCAAGTTCAAGCAATCTGTTCATCTCAACCGCGTACTCCATCGGCAGAGTTTTGACAAATGGTTCCATAAATCCCCTGACTATAAGAGCAAGAGCTTCTGACTCTTTAAGCCCCCTTGAAGTAAGGTAGAAAATAACATCCTCAGAAATTCTTCCAACAGACGCCTCGTGAGATATTTCAACATCATCTTCAAGAATTTCCATATGAGGTATCGTGTTTGATTTTGAGAATTCATCAAGAATAAGAGCATCGCATGAGACAGAAACAGAAGATCCCTTCGCTCCCTCAACAACTTTGACAAGTCCCCTATAAGTGGTCACTCCACCGAATTTTGAAACCGACTTTGATGTTATGACAGATTTCGTATATGGTGCAGCGTGAATTACTTTCGCTCCCGCATCTTGCCACTGCCCCTTTCCTGCATAAGCCACAGATATTATCTGCCCCCTTGCACCTTTGCCCATAAGGTATATCGCAGGATACTTCATCGTGACCTTTGAACCAATGTTCCCGTCTATCCATATCACCTCTGCATCTTCATAAGCAACCGCTCTCTTTGTAACAAGGTTAAAAACATTCTTTGACCAGTTCTGGATTGTGATATACTGAACCCTCGCACCGGGCTTAGCAATTATTTCAACAACAGCAGAGTGAAGAGAATCTTTTGAATACACCGGAGCAGAGCATCCCTCAACATATGTGACAGAAGAACCTTCATCTGCTATTATAAGTGTTCTCTCAAACTGCCCGACATTCTGAGCATTTATTCTAAAATACGCTTGCAAAGGCATATCAACTTTCACTCCCGGAGGAACATAAATAAATGAGCCACCAGACCAAACAGCAGAGTTAAGAGCTGCAAATTTATTATCTGTCGGCGGAACAACTTTCCCAAAGTACTCTTTCACAAGTTCAGGATACTCTCTAACCGCTGTATCTGTATCTACAAAAATAACCCCCTTCTTTTCAAGGTCTTCTCTTATTTTGTGATAGACAACTTCGCTTTCGTACATAGCTCCAACTCCTGCAAGGAATTTTCTCTCTGCTTCTGGAATACCTAACCTTTCAAATGTCTCTTTTATGTATTCAGGAACTTCTTCCCATGAGTGCCCTTTTTTATCTGTTGGCTTTATGTAATAGTAATACTCATCAAAGTTTATTTCAGATAGGTCAGGTCCCCATGTTGGCATTGGCTTTTTCTTGAAAATATGGTATGCTCTAAGTCTAAACTCTGTCATCCATTGTGGCTCACCTTTTACATATGAAATTTGCTTTACAACTTCTTCATCAAGACCTTTTTTGGTTTTAAACTCGTATATTTCTGGCATCTTGAAGTCGTACTTTGAATAATCAAAAGATAGGTCATTTTCTTTTAACTCTCTCTTTCTCTCCTCTGCAACACTTGTTTTCATATCTTTTTACCTCCCGATTCTCTTGAACTTCCCCATTCTTAATATTTTATACACAAAGCAGTATTCTTTTCTTATTTCCTGCAATACTTGGAATATCACTCCTTTTTCAGCAGTAGAAGATGATAGCGAACTTCTAAGGGCAAAAAGGTTGAAAAAATAGCAAGACAGAAATTTTACAAAGTATGTAAGTTGATTTTTTATTCTATTTCTGCAAAAGCGTTTTTGAGAACTTCTTCACCGTTCTGATTCAAAGCTACTATGTCTATTCTTCTTTTTCCTATTTCTGGCTTCTCATCACTTTCGTATCCTATGAAAGTCAGCTCATCTTCTGGTAGTACTATCTTTGAAAAACGAACTCTCATCCTTTTCAACTTTGTAGGATCTCCCCCGCAGACATTATCTATAACAGATTTAGCTGCAAAAGCCATAGTGCACATACCATGGAGTATTATTGTTGGAAAACCCATCGCTTTTGCAAAGCTTTCATCTGTATGTATTGGGAATCTGTCTCCTGAGCCCTCTGCATACTTTATCGGCTGGTCTTTTGCTACCCTCTTTTTCCATTCGTAAAGTTTCTTGCTTTGGTCTGGCTTTTTCTCCTCTTCTTTTTTCTTTTCTCCTCCTGCTTTCTTTTCTCCTCGTATGAAGTATAAATGGTATCCCTCTCCGATCTTCTCACCTGTCTTATTATCAAACTGTTCTGCCTTTACTATAAATATCGTCCCCGTTTCTTTTTGTTCAACCCCCAAGAATTTAGTCAATATCTTTATCTCATCACCTTCTTTTATAAGTTTGAAAATTCTTGAATCCTGTTCCCCGTGAACAACTCGCATAGGATTTACGCCTTGATTGACCTCTTCGTCAAAAAGAACTCTTCCTGTAAAAGGTATTGAGAGAGCAGTAGCGTAAAGCGGTGGAGCTTTCACACCGTTCCTGAAAAAAAACTGATTATCTTCACTTATACCCTCTATGTATTTTTTAATAGCTTCCCCCGTTATAGATATTACCTCTGGCTGATACTCCTTAATTACTTTCTCCTCCATATCCAATACCTCCCGCTCTGAAAAGTTCGTAAATTTTATTTTTTCTCTGTAAAAACCTTTTTTTGCTTATACAGAAAAATTTTTTAAAAAACAACCCGGTTTTCAAAATCAATCTTTTATTTCCACCCCGATGAGGAAAAATCTGCTGTTATAAAGAAAATTCTCAACTCCTCCGTAAAAGCTGAAATTGAAAATCTTCCCACCTAATAATCCCCTCAAATTTGGTTGAGAGATTCCGATAATCTCAAATCTCGTGAAAATGAAACTATAAGGGAAAAAATCAAATATAAATGAGGGACTGCTCCTTAAAAACCCTGCCCCAACCGAAATTCCACCCGATGAAAAAACCTTCTGCCTCAATCCCAAAACTGAATTGAATTTTACGGTATCCTCCCCCGGTGGAGATATAACCCCGAAATCCAGAAACAATCTTTTATTTCTCGTGAATGTTGCAAAAATTGCTTCTGACCCCACAAACTTTCTCTCTCTTATTCCTCCTTCAATCTTTGCTCCAATTCCCACATCTATCGAAGAAGCTTTATCTAAATTCTTTTTTACATCAGATATCAGAGAATCGGTCTTATAAACTATTTCCTTCACTTTTGGACTCAAAGAATCTATATCATTCACAAGGTTTTTGATTTTTTCTTTATCTTCACCCATAAGAGCTTGTATTCCTTCCTTTTCAAGAGATAAGGCGACTCTGTTGAGCTTCTCTGATAATTCCTTTATGTTATCTGATATTTCAGTAATATCGCTGGAGAACTTTTTTGCCGGATCCCGAAAATCTTCTATAATGCCATCTATTTTGCGAACCGTATTTCTTACATCTTCAACGAGATATTTTATTTCTTGAACAGCCGAAGAAGAATTCCTGAGCGTATCTCCGAGATAACCTGCTACTTTCTCATTTTTTAAATCATCAACAAGAGAATTGATATTTTTTGCAAGCTCTCTTATTTCTTCCAAAGTTCTGGTAAAATTCTTTGAAAGTTCTCCTATATCTTCTGTTATACGAGATAACTCAGATGTATCCTTTTGAAGAATGACAACATCTCCATTTTTGAAATACTCATCAGAGTCACCTTGAATTATTGAGATGTATCTATCTCCGAGAACTCCTTTCATTTTAATAGAAAAATTCGCATCCTTTGTGATTTTTATATTTCCTCTTATTTGAACCAGCAAGATCGCGTTCTTTCCATCTTGGGATAACTCCACTTTGCTAATTTTTCCTACCTGAACACCGCTGAGAACAACGGGACTACCCTCTCCCAATCCTTCCGCAGAGCGAACGACAATTTTTAAACTATATCCCCTGTATTCGCCTACTTTCAGCACACCAAAAATCAAATATGCAGTAACGGCAACTCCGCCAACGAAAAATAACAGGGTAAGCAAAAGAGACCTTTTTGGAAACTCAAACACAATCAAATAAAATTTTAATACTTTGATGCTATCCTTTTATGACTCCAACAGGTTTTAGCCGAGCGACTATAAGAGAGAGTCCAGCCTCTTCGCAGACCTCCACAACATCTGCAACATCTTTGTAAGCATCCGACATCTCTTCTGCAAGGAGATGAACTTCTCTTGCCATAACGAAGATGTTTTTTCTCAAAAGCTCATCTCTTATATCTCTTCCTCTCGCCGATTTTATAGCTTGTTTTCGGGACATAACCCTTCCGGCACCATGACAGGTTGAGCCAAAACTCTCTTCCATCGACTTTTCACTTCCTACAAGAAGATAAGAGTATCTTCCCATATCTCCCGGAATTATGACCGGCTGACCTATTTCTCTGTGTTTTCCGGGAAGTTCTGGATGTCCCTTTGGGAAAGCACGAGTAGCACCTTTTCTGTGAACCACAACCTTCCTCACTTTACCATCAACAATGTGTTCTTCAAATTTAGCGGTATTATGAGCAACATCGTAAATGAGTTTCCATCCCAATCTCTCTGCTTTTATACCAAGAGCATCTGCAAGAGCTTTTTTTGCATAATGAGCTATTATAAGACGATTTGAAAAAGCATAGTTTATCGCACTCTTCATAGCAGATATATAACTTTTTGCTTCGGAAGAATTTATACCCATATATGCAAGCTGTTTATCTGGCAAGGGAGCTCTGTTCTTCTCACACCACCGCAAAGCTACTTTCAGATAATCCTCACAGATCTGATGACCAAATCCACGAGAGCCGGAGTGTACAAGGAGAGTAACCTGTCCCTCAAAGACCCCCCACTTTTCAGCTATGTCTTTCCTGAAAACCTTCTCAACATAACCGAGCTCAACGAAGTGATTCCCTGAACCGACAGTGCCGAGCTGATCTCTTCCTCTTTCATACGCTTTTTCAGAAACAGAAGAAAAATCAGCTCCTTCAATACAGCCATATGACTCTATATTTTCCAGTTCATCAGGAGAACCGAATCCAAGTTTCTCCACAACAAATTTCGCTCCTTCTTCGCATACATTTTTCATCTCCTTTTTTCCAAGCTCAACATGTCCAGAAAGTCCGACCCCAGCAGGAATGAGTTCAAACATTTTTTTGACGATCTTATCAATCTTATCTTTTATATCTTCGAAAAGAAGAGAAGTTATATGTAATCTCACACCACAGTTTATATCAAAACCTATCATTCCGGGACCTATTATTCCGTCTTCGGCATCAAAGGCAGCAACACCTCCTACAGGCATTCCATACCCCCAGTGAATATCTGGCATACCTATCGCTTTTCCAACTATTCCCGGCAAAGATGCAACATTTTTGAGCTGTTCTAACGATTTATCTTCAACAATCTTTTCAAAAATTTTTTCATTCGCAAACACAATCGCATCGACCTTCATTGAACCTTCCTTTTCTATAAGATACTTCACATTGTTTATTTTTCTTATTGCCATTTTAAATTATGGTACCCCCGGCGGGACTCGAACCCGCAACCTGGGGATTAGAAGTCCCCTGCTCTTCCTATTGAGCTACGGGGGCAAAAGAATAAAAGATTCAAGAATTTAAAAAATTAATTATATCATTCCAGAAATTTCCAAAAACCAAATTAATTTGGGCTCAAGATTCGCAGTTTATTCCTGAACGAAAAAGCAAAGCTCTTATATACTTTCTCTTCAAGGTAATATGAGAACGCAGAACACTTGAATTTGCTCTACAAGATGTTTTAATTGCTCAACCGCAGTCGGGCATGTATATCTCACAGCTGCTAAAAGCGGATGTCATTCCCTATGTTTTAAGCGATTGGCAAGTTTAGCGCAAAATGTCGTCTTTATAGAGACGATTTTTTTCCTAAATATGCTTTGCAAATTTACAAAAAATCAAAAACTTTTCCAATTCTCTCACTCCTTTCCAGGAGAATATCTCAGGACTTCAACTTTTTCAAGCGTTATCAAAGCTCCGCACCCGGCTTTTTCTATTAGATTTTCTATTTCAGGAATTAACTTTGAGATGTTTTCTTCACTATCTACTATCTCTATTAAAATTGGCAAGTCAGAAGAAAGGTCCAGCAATCTTAACTTATGAATTCTGCTTCCAGCTCCAAATCCTTCAATTCCTCTTATCACCGTCGCACCTGCTAGACCAAGCTCTCTGACCTTTTTAACTATAACCTCAAATAGCGGTTTCCCTTCATATTTATCATCTTCACCGATAAAAATTCTCAAAAGTTTTCCTGTCCCTTCAATTTTCATTTTTAAGACCTCACTTTGTTATCAATCTTGACAAAACTTCACCGAACCAGGTAGCTCCTAAGCAGTTCAGAAGAGTATAAACCACATTAGCAACCGCACTAAGCCACGCGCCCGCTTTTAATAGCTCAACTGTTTCATACGAAAAAGATGAGAAAGTTGTAAATCCGCCAAGTAATCCTATTGCGATCAGAATTCTCAAATTTGGAGAAATAATTACTCCAGCGTCAACAAGCCCCATAAAAAATCCAATTAAAAAACAACCAAGCACATTTACTACAAATGTCCCATACGGGAAATCAGTCCCCAACAATTTATAAATGAATGTTGATAAAACATACCTTAAAATAGCACCGAAAAATCCACCTAACCCAGCCATCAAAATTTTAATCATTTCATACAACCTTTTGTTTCAAGTTAAAATAATAAAATAGTAAAGACAAAACTTGCAAAAACACAGGAAATAAAATAAGATAAAAAATTCTCGTAGAATCCCATCGCAACGCCCCACAAAATAACCAAGGAAATAAAATATCAAATCCAAAAACTAAAATTGTAATCGGCAGTCAAAAAATATCAAAATTCCACTCACCTATCTTATCTCTTTTGTCTTTCCAGCTCAGCTTTCTTTCAATAACAACCTTTACCCTACTCGGTACTCCCTCAATATATGTACTCACAGGAACCATATATTCAAGAGAATTTTCCTGTTGAGGAGAGAAAACCAAAACCTCCGCCGGCTCAGAAGAATTATCTTTGTATATAAAAACGTAAAGCTTTGGATTTCCCTGATCTGCGGTAGGTAAATTATGGGGAACTCCCTTGTTGACTACATAAACATAAAACCCATCTATATGTTTTTGAACTTTTACATCTATATCTTTTTGCTGAGCTATGAGCGCTGGAAATTCATGAGATGTTCTTTTTTTCTTTGAGTGAAGAAAGCCGAACGGGAATTTCTGAGTAAGATATTTTTTTCCTATATCTGGCATGTGACAGCTCTGGCATGTGTTTTCCGCCCCTGACCTTTGCCACTCAGAAAATGTATCCTGATGACAAACACCACATAGATGAGAAGAAAGAATTTTCTCGTCTTTTTGAGAAGGATGCGGAGGTGACCAGACGTCATATGGACCAACCATAGTATTTCTGTGTGGGTCAAAATGGCATGAGACACAGTATATTCCATCATCAAGATGTTTTTCTCTGAGCTCGGGTTCTTTGGCAAATGAGCTTTCTTCTATCCATACGGGAAAAGAAGCATGGCATCCAAGACACTTTTCATCTGTGCGGTTTTTTGATTCTTTTATAAAGTCCTCACTTACCCATGCCTGTGCATGACGGGATTTTTTCCATTCCTTATGAATATCTTTATGGCATTCCCCGCACCTTTGTGCAGGAGGTTGTTCTAAAAGATCCCTTTCCAAAAATATATTTGAAAACTTGTTTTTTAATTTCTTACAGCCAAGCAGAAAAATGAGAATAAACCCAAAGATAAAATAAAAGAATTTCTCCCTGTGAAAATACCTTAATTTCACTATCATGTCCTAAAATTCTACTCAGCAAGGGATTCTTTTATTTCCCAGAGGAAAAGATGTGTTGTATGGCATGCAGAGCAATAATAGCTTACTTTATCTAAGCTTTTGAAGAACTCATCAGCTTTCCTCTCCTTTACAAATTTCGTTAAAGAATCAAGAGAAGTAATGAAAGATTTTCCAGCAAGAGCTTCTATTGATTCTTGTGAGGTATGGCAAGAAGAACATGTTTCTTTTATAGCTTTTGCCCTTGCAACAAATTCTTTTACACTCTTTTCTGCAAGAGAAAAATCACCATCTTGAAAACCTATGATAGCAAACTGCAAACTATCGTTCATATCTTTCATAAGTTTATGAGCTCCGACTTTCTTGAGTGAGATCGGGTCTTCAACTTCTATATCATCCCAATTTGGCGTGTAATAAAATATTTTCACAGCAAGCTCATTATCTTGATGGCATGAACCACAGGTTCTACCAAGATCATCTGCGGATTTTCTGATCATATTCATATCTCCGATTTCAACAGCTTTTAAAAAGTTCTCTGCCAATTCTCTTTTGATGTAATTTTTCCACTCAGGAACCATATCTGGTATAGAAAGGTAGCTTTTCACAAGGTTCTCTGCCCATCTCTTTGCTTTACTTTTATCACCCCTTTGAAGATACAGAAAAGTAGCTTTAAAAGATAAAGACATGTTATGCATTGTCTGAAGGAATTTTTTATCTTTCGAGACCGGCGGATAGAATTTATCGAGAGATTTTGGAGGGCGATTGAGCTTGAGATTTTTATCATCGCTATATCCAGCAATAAACCAAAGAGAAGAAAAAAAAGCAAAAATAAGTGCCATAAATAAACCAACTCTGCTCTTCTTTTTCATAACCATAGCAATGGTAATAAAATTTAGCGTTTTCAAATAAATATAAGTGTGATGTATAACACATTTTTTATTATAACACATTTTTTATTTTTTTGTATTTGAGAGAGCTGATACGAGTTTTTCTAAATTTTCTCTTTTGAATTTCAGGGAAATTTCAAAAAAATCTTTCCCGCTTTTCACTTTGACATCAGCAAAAGGGAAAAACTCTTTTACTTTTTCCTTTATCGAAGATAAAACACCATCATCAGCCAAACCATCTCTTCTGCTTGCTCTAATAGAGTTTTTGTATTTTCTGAGTTCTTCTTCAACTTGCCTTACGCTCATGTCTTTTTCAACTATATCTTTTGCGAGTTCTTTTATTTTATTTTCGTCTTTTATTGAAGAGAGAACCTTTGCGTGTCCCAGAGAAATTTTGCCTTTCTCAATAAGTTCTTTTATTTCATCAGGGAGATTGAGAATTCTCATTATGTTGGTAACATATGAGCGAGATTTGCCTATTTTTCTTGCTATTTCATCGTGAGTATATCCCATTTTAGAGAGTTTTTCAAAAGCCAGTGCAAGTTCAATAGGAGTAAGGTCTTCTCTCTGAATATTTTCTATAAGGGCTATCTCAAACGCCTCTTCGTCTGAAATATCTTTGATTATAGCGGGTAGTTTATTTATTCCCACAATTTTACATGCTCTCAATCTTCTTTCCCCACATATAAGTTCATAGTTTCCATCTTTACCTAACCTCACAATTATTGGCTCTATAAGACCTTTTGATTTTATACTTTCTGCGAGCTCCTTCAAACTTTCTTCGTCAAAATATCTTCTCGGCTGAAAAACGCTTCTTTGGATTCTGTTTATATCTATCATAACCACCTCGTCTTTCCTTGTAGAAGTAATAAGAGATGCTAAACCCTTCCCTAATCTTTTTTCCATACCTTTCATAACCAGATTTGATACTTTGTTATTTATTTTAAATCTTTTCTTTGAAAAAATTTTATATTTATGGTTAAACTTTTTTAACTTCAATGTTTAGCGTTAGCGATTGGAAAATTGCAGATTTAAAAGTTCTTCTCATTTTCTCAGTGGCGATATTTATAAGGTTTTTATTTTTTTTCTCGTTCATATGGAGCGACCCTAAAAGAGCTTTTTACACAATAGATGCATACACATATGAATTTCCTGCGATAAATCTTCTGGAAAAACGAAAATACATAAACGATTGCCCAAGACCAATTCCTGAGGATTTCCCAGAAAAGTGTATCCCGTCAAAAGAACCAGAGGTATATCGTCCGCCGATTTTTCCTCTATTTATCGCCTTGCACTACCTCATATTCGGAGAAAAAAGAGAATTTGTCATCCTTTCTCTGAACATAATCGATTCACTGAAAATATTTCTCATTTATGCTATATCAAAGCAAATCGGACTTACCGGAGCATATCTTTATATTCCTTCTATTTTATACGCGGTTTCTCCATCTGCAATTGTTTTCTCTCAAACATTCATGACAGAAACTCTTCAAGGTCTCTTTCTTCTGCTTCTTATCTTTTTCATCTTCCGCAAATTATCTATTCTTTCAGGAATAACAGCGGGAATTTTATCGCTTACTCACCCTCTTTGGATTTTCTTCTCTTATCTGCTTTCTTTTACTGTTCTTTTAATTTCAAAAAGCTGGAAAAAATTCTTTTTATCGGGAGTGTTTTTTCTCCTCACTATCTCACCTTGGCTTTTGAGAAACTATCTTATATGGAAAATCTTCGTTTTCCGCCCAGGAGGAGCAGTTTTTTTATGCGAGATAAGAAAGAAAATGTACAAAGGCGAGTGGGTAACTCTTCTACCACAAGCATATATTGGATATGATATTGAAGTTTTAAACAGAACATCAGAAAAGTTTGGTTGGGGAGTAAAATTCAAAAGCGAAGAAGATTTAAGGAATTTTAATTTCTCTCTGACCATGGAAACACAGATAGCATCGGTATGTAGGGAAGATATTTTGAAAAAATTTTGGAAATATCCTTTTGAACTTCACTTTGCTGGCTTTATGCGTTCTTTACCTCCCTTCGGAATAGCTATGCTCTACTATATGATAAAGGGAGATATAAAACCATCGGAAAAAGAAATCACTCGCTACGTTATCCCCAAAATATTTGAGGGAAAGCTAAAAGAGGTCTACAAGGAAATAAAAGAAAAGAGATTAGGATTACTGCCTCTTGGATGGTGGATTTTTTACGTATTAGCTTGGTTTATTCGCTTATTATCGCTTTTTCTATCTATATTCTCTGCCTTTAAAATAAAAAGGGAAATTTACTTTCTTGCCTTCGCTTTTATTTATGGAACTTTTATTTTGACTACATTTGAATCAGCTCAACCGAGAAGGTTCTACACCGTAGAACCAATAGTTTTCATTTTAACCACTTTGGGTATAAAGAACATAAGAGATTTTTTATGGAAGGGAAGGACCGCCAATCCATGAAAATTTTCCAGAATCAAAAGAATAAACTCTTGAACAGAACTCACAGGTTATTGTTCTTTTTTCTGTTTTTTTGATTTTTCCTGAAAATTTAAGTATCACTCTACCACACGCACAGGCAAACCCTCTAATTTTCGCAGGATTCCCAAAAACAACAGCAAAATCCGGAACAGATTTTGTGACGACCGAACCAGCTCCTATAACTGCATATCTGCCTATCTCTATACCACACAATATAACAGCTCCAGCACCAACAGAAGCGTACCTTCTTATAATAGTTTTTCTGAGTTCCCAATTTTTGTTCCTGCTTCTCGGATACTTATCATTGGTGAAAACAGCACAAGGTCCTAAAAAAACAAAATCCTCAAGAACTATTCCATCCCAAAGGCATATTCCGTTCTTTACAGTACAGTAATCTCCTATAATTGCTCCCGATTCTATATAGCAGTGCTCTCCTATATTACAATATTTACCTATTTTTGCTCCTTTCGCAACATGAGAGAAAGCCCATACCTTTGTCCCTTCCCCTATATCTTCGCTTTCAACAAGAGCAAGAGAATGAGCGAAAAAATTTTTATATCCTTCCATAGAAAAACTAATCCCTCTTCAAAAAATGCAAATATATAAAGGGTTTTATCAATCTCCACCAATCTACAAATGGTCTTATTTTTGTGTAGCTACCTGCAACTGGATATATTTTAGATACGGGAACTTCCTTGAATTTGTAACCAAGCGTGATCACTTTATAATGTATATAAAATTCAAGTTCATAGGTATCAAGCCACGATTTCCAGATATTAATTCTCTTATCCTTGAAAATAGACAATCTATATGCTCTGAACCCATTTGACACATCTGTAATGCGGATCCCTAAAAATTTGCTCCAAATAAAAGAATAAAACTTTATCCCTATGTACCGAGATAACGGAAGGTTATCCCATCTACCACCTTCAAGAAATCTTGAGCCCTGAACGTAGTCATATCCTTCATTCTCTATTGGGTTTGTAAGAAGGGGAATTTCTCTTGGGTCATCTTTTCCATTTCCCGCAAGTATAACTGCTATATCATAATTTTTCTCCAATCCATAATCTATTCCTCTTCTTATTGAAAATCCTACCCCCCTTCTTTTATCATTATGAATAAGAGTGAGATTAATTTTATCTTTGAACCTTTCTATTTCTTCCACAGATCTATCAGTAGAGCCATCATTGACTATCAAGATTTCATCCACAAGCCCCTCATAAAACTTCTCAAGAACCTTCCCTATCTTTCCCTCCTCATTAAATACAGGTATTATTGCTATTTTTTTCATTTCAAAAAAATTATAATCTAAAAATATATTTATCTTTTTGATGATGCTAATCTATCACATTCTTCAAGAATCTTGATTATTTTGAGTCCTTCTTTACCACCTATGAGAGGTTCTCCGCCTTCCAGAATAGTTCTTATAACCTCATCAACTTCTATTGCCAAACTTTCCTTATTATCTACTCTGACTATTCTTATATCCCCGGAAACATAAGTAGGGAAGAAAGGATTTTCGTCTGGTTGAGGGGTTTTATCAGCATCATATATTCTTATCTTTTCAAAAGGGTGAACATCATCCCACCACAGGACTCTACTTTCTCCACCTATTATCATTTTTCTCACTTTTACAGGAGAAAACCAATTGACATATATGTGTCCAATTATATTTGAGTTCGCAGTAAATGTAATGTGTGCTATATCATTTTTGTACTTTCCGAAAAATCTCGTAGATATTACTTCATGAACTTCTATTTCATATCCTAAAAATGAAAGTATTGAAAAGTCATGAACCGCCAGATCCCATATAACATCAACATTATACACCCCCCTTGATCTTTCGCAGTCAAAATATAATATCTTCCCGAGTTCTCCCTTTACTAATATCTCCTTTATCTTCCTGACACACGGATTGAAAGCAAATGTGTGATCAACAAAAATTTTCAGATTCTTTTTTCCCGCTAACTCTATAAGCTCCTCCGCTTGAGCAGAAGAGGTAGTAAAAGGTTTAGCAACAAGAATATTTTTGCCAGCAAGAAGAGATTTTTTAGATAATTCGTAATGTGTCTCTGGTGGAGTAGCTATAACAATAAGGTCTGCATCACTTTTTAATACGTCAGAAAAATTAATAGTGCCAATCTTTACTCTTGGATAAATATCTAAAAACTTTTTAACCCTTTCAAAATTTATATCACATATAGCAACTACTTCACATAATTGATGATTATAAAAATTCCTCAGAAGATTTGGTCCCCAATACCCTAACCCCACTACCGCAACTTTTACCATATATAAAATCTTAAACAAAATCAAGTAAAAGTATATCAAACAAAAGGGATTGTTTTTGTACCTTCGGGAGTATCTTGAAGATAAACTCCTATTCCTAATATTTTTTTTCTTATCTCATCTGCTTCTTGAAATTTCCTCTGTCTCCTTAACTCCTCTCTCTTTTCAATCAGCTTGCAAAGTTCCTCATAAGTAAATCCAAATTTTCTGCATCTTCTCTTCACTTCCTCCTCTATAAAGCTTTTTCCAGATATAGGAATAATTGACCCGAAAAGCCCCGTTGCTCGCCAGATCTCTTTAAGGAATACAATAAACTTCAAAAACTCGTTCTTTGACCCGCTCCTCCTCACCTCATCAAAAGCCGAAAAAACAACAGCAAAAGCAGAAGGAGTGTTGAAATCCTCATCCATAAAATCTGTAAATTTTCTCAGATAGTCATCTTCCGCTTGAACTTTCTCAATATCTCCTGACTCAATATTTATCTTTGCTCTCTCCATCTCCATCTCCAGAGTGTAATAGAAATTTACAAGTGTCTTTTCATCTTTTTTAAGCATATCTTGCGAGAACTCAACAGGACTTCTGTAGTGGCACCTTGCAAAAGAGAACTTCACAACCTCGGGATGGAAATCCTCAAGTATCCTTTCTATCCCTATTATGTTCCCAAGAGATTTTGACATTTTTTCTCCCCCTATTGTGAGATGACCGACGTGGAGCCAGTAATTGACAAATTTTTTACCCGTTGCAGATTCCGATTGAGCTATTTCATTTTCATGATGAGGGAAAACGAGATCAATCCCTCCACCGTGAATATCAAAAGTTTCTCCGAGATACTTCATACTCATAGCAGAGCATTCTATATGCCAGCCAGGTCTTCCCTCACCCCAAGGAGCTTTCCACGACGGTTCATCGGGATACTTTTTCGCTTTCCACAAAGCAAAATCAAGGGGATTTCTTTTCTTTTCAGATGGCTCAACTCTCGCTCCGGCAAGCATATTCTCCTTCGTCATACCAGATAATTTTCCATACTCCGGGAAGCTGTCTATATCAAAAAAAACATCTCCATCTGCGACATACCCGTGCCCCTTTTCAAGTATCTTCTTGATAAGTTTTACTATATCTTCAATGTGATCAGATACCCTTGGCTCAAAATCTGGTTGAACAAGGTCAAAATGAGATATATCTCTTTTAAAAAGGTTTATGTATTTTTCAGCAAGGTCATAAGAGCTCAATCCTTCCTTTCTCGCCCTATCTATTATCTTATCATCTATATCTGTGAAATTTCTCACAAAATTAACCTTGTACCCCTTAAATTTCAAGTATCTTATTATTATGTCAAATGATACGAATGTTCTGAGGTGCCCAACATGCATCCTATCGTAGACAGTAAGACCGCAAACGTATATCCCTATCCTTCCCGGATCTATCGGCTCAAAAATTTCCATCTTCCCACCTAATGTGTTCCTAACCTTCATAAAATACCAAATCAGAAATATAACTTTAATGTTCACACAAAACAAATTCTTACAATACTTAAACTTAATTTTTTCAAAAAAATATAAAAAATTCACACAATTAGAAAAGTAAAATTCAGAAGTGAAAGACCAGGCAGAAAAACTAAGGAGAATATCAAAAAAGATAATATCGGTAGCTTCTGGGAAAGGTGGAGTGGGGAAAACCACAATAGCAGTAAACTTGGCTTATGGAATCAGCCAGACAGGAAGAAAAACGCTACTTGTAGATGCTGATTTAACTCTTGCGAATGCAGACCTGCTCCTTGGAATAACTCCAAAGAAACATATAGGACACTACTTAGAAGGAAACATCTCTCTGAACGAACTTATTCAGAAGATAAACGATAAACTTGATTTTATAGCCGGCTCAAGTGGAATAGTAAAACTGAACCAGCTCACTGAAAATCAATTGAAAAAAATAAAAAACATCTTTGATGAGTGGGATGGAAATTTTATAATTCTTGACCTGCCTGCTGGAATAGGGAGAAATGTTATAAATTTCTCGCTTATCTCACAAGCTGTAATTGTTGTCATAAACCCTGACCCCGTCTCTATAACAGATTCTTATGCGCTCTCAAAAGTAATATCAAAATCTGGATTTCAAGGGAAAATCTTTGTTGCAGTCAACATGGTGTCAAATCCACGAGAAAAAGACATCGCTTTCTTTACATTCAGAAATGTCTGTCAAAAGTATCTCGGAATAACCCCTGAACTTCTCGGTTCAATACCTTTCGATGAAAGTGTCAGAGAGTCGTTCAGAATACAGAAATTGCTTATAAACTCCTTCCCGAAATCCAGAGCGTCCGAGAGCATTAAAAAAATGATTCAAGAACTCATCTCAAAAATATAAAAAATTTCAAAAACCACAAGATAAAAAACTGAATTATGAGAAATACAAGAGCAAATCAAAAATATAAAATTTTATGATAAACCCTGAGCTGATAAAAAAGAATCCTGAACTCCTCAGAGAAAACATAAGAAAAAGAGAATCAAACTTTGATGTGGAAATGCTAATTGAAAAAGATATGAAAAGAAGAGAGATTCAGATGAAGATTGATTCTTTAAGGCACGAGCTGAACATTATAACAGATAAGATTGCAGAACTCACAAGAAAAAATCAAGATGCAGAAGAGCTAAAAAGAAAAGCGAAAGAAATAAGAGAAGAGATAAAAAAATACGAAGAAGAAAGAAAATCAGTAGATAATCAGTGGCAAAACCTAATTCTGAACTACCCTAACATAGTCCATCAAAGCGTCCCGGAAAAAGAGCCAAAAATAACCAAAACATGGGGAGAACCCAAAAAAGAAGAATTTCACATACCACACTGGGAGATAGGAGAAAAACTGAAAATAATGAGTGAAGAAAAAGGTGCAAAACTATCTGGATCAGGATTTACAGTAATGCAGGGAGATGGAGCACTTCTTGAAAGAGCTCTCATAAACTTCATGTTAGATACACATACAAAAAACGGATACAGAGAAATATTCACTCCTTACCTTGTAAGAGAGGAAATAATGGAGGGAACAGGGCACCTTCCGAAGTTTGCCTATGATATGTATCAGATAGAAAAAGATAACCTGTGGCTCATTCCAACAGCAGAAGTAACGCTTGTAAATCTTTTCAGAGACGAAATAATACCAGAAGAAGAACTGACAATAAACTGTGTAGCATATTCTGCTTGCTTCCGACGAGAAGCAGGTTCGTGGGGAAGAGAAACAAGAGGAATAATAAGACAGCACCAGTTCAATAAAGTTGAACTTGTGAAAATATCAAAACCCGAGGAATCTTATGATGAACTTGAAAACCTCGTCAAAGATGCTTGCAGAATTCTTGAACTTCTGAACCTGCCTTACAGAGTTGTTCTCCTACCAGCAAATGATATGGGATTTTCAGCTTCAAAAACATACGATATTGAAGTTTGGATGCCCGGACTTGGAAAATTCGTTGAAATATCATCTTGCTCAAACTGTGAAGATTTTCAGGCAAGAAGAGCTATGATAAGATTAAGGAGAAAAAGCGGGAAGGTAGAATATGCTCATACACTAAACGGCTCAGGAGTTGCAATAGGAAGATGCCTTGCCGCAATACTTGAAAACTACCTACAAAAAGATGGAACCGTAAAAATTCCCGAAGTCCTCAGAGATTATACAAAAAAATCTTTTATAGGAAAATGACGAAAACAGAAAAAACAATGATTCAAGAAATAGAAAAGTTATTTCTTAACACATATCAGAGATATCCATTTTTAGTCAAAAAAGCCGAAGGAGCATTTATATACTCAAAAAACAGAAAATACCTTGATATGATAACTGGAATAGGTGTTATGTCTCTGGGACACTCAGATAAAGATGTGAAAAAAGAGATATTAAAACAGTTGAAACTTCACTTGCACCTTTCTAACCTCTTCTGGCAAAAAAGCCAGATTGAATTCGCAAAAGAGTTCCTCTCAACACTCAAGGGAAAATACAAGATCTTTCTATCAAACTCAGGAGCAGAAGCAGTAGAAACTGCAATAAAAATAGCAAAACTCCCATTTGATGAAAAAAGGAGAAAATTTTTAGCTTTTTACGGAAGCTTTCACGGAAGAACTCACGGAGCACTCTCTTTAACATGGAAAGAAGATTTCAGAAAACCCTTTGAACCCCTCATTCCCGGAGTCAAATTTATACCATACGGAGATATTGAAACAGCTTATAATGAACTTAAAAAACTTGAATTTGCAGGAGTAATAGTTGAACCAATTCAAGGAGAAGCAGGAGTGATAACTCCTCCCGAAGGATTTCTGAAAAACTTAAAATCTGCCTGTGAAGAGACCGGAACCCTGCTCATTTTAGACGAGATACAAACAGGAGCAGGAAAAACGGGAAAATTCTGGTGCTTTGAATGGGAAAATATAGAACCAGATATACTTGTATCGTCCAAGGCAATAGGAGGAGGATTACCACTCGGAGTAACAGCAGTATCAGATAAAATAGCCGAACTTATAAAACCCGGAATGCATGCATCTACATTTGGTGGAAATCCTCTCTCATGCTCAGCAGGAAAAATAACAATAAGAAAAATAAAAAAAATGCTCAAAAACGTGCTCAAAAAAGGTGAAATCCTGAAAAAAGAGATAGAAGGTATCGGATTTGAGGTCTCCGGAAAAGGACTTATGCTCGGAATAATTGTAGGGAAAATTTCAAAAGAACCCAGAGAAATAAATGAGTTTTTTCTCAACGAGGGAATAATAATCAACACAATAAGAACTCCAACAGAAGAAATCAGAATAAGAATTCTGCCCCCATTTATAATTTCAGAAAGAGAAATTTCAATGTTCGTAGATGTTCTGAAAAAATTCAAAAAACTAATCTGAAAATTCAAAAGGTTTTGCTATAAAAACAAATTGAAAATTTTTCTTGAGAGACCTAAAAACAAAATCTGCCTCGCTCTCATCAAAAAAAATAGAAAAATAGGCAGAACCAGAACCAGTGAGATAAAATCTTCCAAAACTTCTGAGCTCATCTTTAATAGCATGAGCTTTATAAAGAGAGAGAAAGGGTTCCTCAAGGTCATTTACACCAATGTATCTATTAAATGAAAACTCACTTTGCGAAAGAATTGAAAAATCAATTTGCTTTATGTTCTTGGCGTAAATCCTATCAAATTCATTATAGACCATAGGAGTGCTGGAAATTATATTTGGCCAGACAAGGACGAAAATCACCTTTTCCCTTCCTGCCAACTTGACTTCCTTTACTCTTTCACCCTTCCCGTATATCAGAACAGGCGGATTAAAAAGAAAGAGAGGAACATCTCCCCCGATTCTTTCTGCAATAGAAAGAGCAGTAGAAAAATCAATGAGTTCTTTTTTCGTAAATTCTCTTATTATTGAGCCAGCATCAGATGAAGCGCCTCCGAGACCAGAACCCGGAGGGATCCTCTTCTTCACCGTAACCTTAAAACATCTCCCCAACTTTTCTGAAAGAAGCTTTAATGTCTTTTCCACAGTATTCCCTTCCGGTATATCCCACGGAGAATCAAAATAAATCTCATTCTCTTGACTTTCAGATATAACTATCTCATCAAAAAGAGATATTGTATCGACAAGAGATAAAATTTCGTGATAGCCATCTTCTCTTTTACCATCAACAAACAAAAAAAGATTGATTTTTGCAGGACACTTTATACTCCATTCCATAACATCAAAAACTCCATAATCATCAAAAGAAAGATTTCAAATCAAGAAGAAACTATATTCATTCAAGAAGATAAAAATTGGAAATTCAGCGAGAATGAAGAGAGAGAATGAACTTGGAAAATTTTCTAATGTTTTGCATTATCTTTCCGATTTATTTAGAAAAGGTAAGCAGAAAAGGGGCAGAGGCGAAATGGCTCTTTCCCTCCGAAAAAAAGGAGGGAAGAGCTTATGAGATGCATAAAGTGTGGCGGAATAATGTTTCTTGAAGTGGTATCAACTCACGAAGGAGTACTGCAGATGAAAAAATGCATCATCTGTGGCAGAATGACAGATACTCTTACAGAAATAAATAAACTGAACCCACCACCCCCACCAGAAAACAGAGGAAGAAAACCTAATCACCTTGTAAGAGAAATAAAACTAAAACCTATATCAAGGAGAAAAATAAAAAAGATGAAATAAAAAACTATTTTCCTGAACGAAAGCGTAAGTAATTAAGAAAATAAGAGAGAGTAGAATTATTTTATAAAACCGAGTTCTGCAAAGAACTGTTTTCGCACATATGGTTTCCCATCGCAAACCTTACCTATTTTTAGCGCCTGACATCCTCCTCTGCACTCTTTGTATATAGAACAACTTTCACAGCCAGATATCGGTTTTCTGAAGTAAGAAAAATTGCCATCATCACACCATATTTCTATAAAACGCTTTTCAAATATATTTCCTGCTTTCATATTTTCGTAGTCGCGCAAAAAACCACAGGGAAAAACATCACCATTAACCTTCACGGTCGCAAATGTAGTCCCCGCAGGGCATATATAGCAATCTGATGGAAGATCTCCAAAGTATGTTTTCAAAGAGCAATCAAATTCAAGCTCAACTTTACCCTTATAGCGAATGTAAAAATTGATCACCTGCTTTATCATATCCTCTGTCAGAACAAGATTGCTCACCCTCTTTCCTCTACCCTCTGGAATAAAAGCGAGAACAAAAAGTTTTTTAGCAGATAATTTCTCACATAGCTCAATCATCTCGGGAATATCAGAAAACGTCTCAGAAGTCGCAACAAAAGACACTATAACATAAAAACCTTTCTCCGAAAGCATGCGAATCGCTGAAAGCGTTTTCTCAAATGTCCCCACCCCCCTTATTTTCTCGTGCTTCTCTTTTGTCGGACCATCTAAACTTATGAACACATATTCAAGCCCAGTACTTTTCAATTTATCTGCAATTTTCTCATTTATGAAGTATCCAGCAGTACTGAGGTATGTCTTCGGAATTTTCTTGACAGTATAACTTAGGGCTTCGTATATATGTGGATAAGCAAGGGGTTCCCCACCTATTATATCAATCCCTTCAACTCCAAGTTTGTAGCAATCGTCAACGAGTTCAAGATACTTTTCAAGGGGCAGATCAACTTTGCTCTCTCCTCCACCTACACTGCAATGAATACACCTCAAAGGACACCTCAAAGTTATCTCAACTTCAAGAAGGCGAAGCGGATAGTATGATTTTTTCCTTTCACTTATCCCAACTCTTTCAGAATTATATGATATAGTACCGTTATCTGATAGAATAACGCCGCGCATATTGAATCACCTCCCCTCTTATCTAATTAAAAAGTGTTCCGAAGAAAGCTTGTGAAGTATCAAAGAAGCAAAATAAGGTAGAAATTCAAAGCTTCCAAAAACGAAAAACCTTGAAAGAGATTTCAAAGTTCCGAGAAATTTGTTTTGTTCAAGACAAGACCTGATGGAATTTTTGGCCAGAAATAAGTGGACTTTGGGGGAAGGATGCTCTTTTTTCTCACAATTTCCCAAATTTCCTCCATAGATAGTGGTCTTGGGAAAATTGCGCATCCTATATTCCCCCCATGAATCTTTCTTAAAGATTTTAACATATTAGCTTCAAAACTTACTTCAATATTTTTCAATATATAGTCATGAAGAACTTGAAGATGATTTTTTTCAAAAAGTTTTCTTATCACCAATTTTTCGGCTCCGTCATCGAATATAAAAAGTAAGTCAGCATCAAAGTTTTTCACAAGCGTAAAAACATCAACGTTTTGAGGAAGAGAAAATTTCCTTCTTGATAAGATAAAATCAAAGTCCAGAGATTTCAGATACTGTTTATATCTGCTTTCTACTTCTCTTAAAAATGGCATTATGAAAAATCCCGAGCTCTCGTCAGCAATAAAAGCCATAAAAAACTTTTCATTCTTTTTCTGAGAATACACCTCTTTTATAGCGTTGAACCTGTGATGTCCATCTGCTATCAAGAATTCCTTATCTTGCAACTTGTTGATGATTGAGAAATCCTGTGATGAAAAAAAAGAGCCGAAAATCCTTATTTCATACTCATACGAAACATAAGAAAAATCAAAAATCTTTTTGAAATTATCTTTTGAGGTTTCATACCAGCTTCTTATGTTTTTTCCTGATGTCATAAGGAAGATCGGACAGGTATTGAATCCGGTTTTTTGAAGAAGCTCAATTCTATCTTCAACAACCTTCGGCTTTGTTCTTTCATGTTCAACTATCTTGGCATCACACGAGACAAGGGAGATAATTCCAACAAACTCAAACTTCTTTCCTTCTTTATCGTAGAAATTCTGAACAAGAACATAAATAGATTCCTCATCACTTCTTTCTATTATTTTTTCTTGAAGAAACCTCTTTAAACTCTCTGTTGCGTGTTCGTGTCCATAAGGAGAAAGAACTATTCTCACATAGTTAAATTCACTTTTTTCAAAAAGTTCTTTCTGCATTTTCTCATCTATGACATCGTAAGGGGGGCAGATCAAATCACTTATTTTATCTTTCAGACGATGAGAATACAAAAAACCTCTGAACGGCTTTATTATTTCTTTTTCTGATTTTTTATCTGAGATGCTATCTTCTCTTTCCATATCAGTTTCTAAAAATCCTCTTATGTAAACTTGTCTTAGCTTAAAAATCTTTACCTATCAAGCTCTCCGGCAACTATGTTTATACTTCCTAAAATTCCGACAAAATCGGCAAGCTTGTGTCCCAAAACCATATACCTGAACGCCTGATATATAGCGAAGCAAGGGGGTCTTATTCTTATTCTCCACGGAGTTCTTTTACCATCTGAAATAGCAAAAAATCCAAGCTCTCCGTTTGCCGCTTCACCCCCAAAATAAAACCAGCCAAAAGGTGGCACTACTCCCTCAACTATTCCTTTGAAATGATGAATCAGAGCTTCTATCTGAGTATATACAAGTTTTTTATCTGGCAAAGAAGGAAGAGAAGCGAATTTGTCTGACTTTATCCTTATTCCGTCCTGTGGCATATTTTCAAGTGCCTGTCTTATTATTTTCGCACTTTGAACCATCTCTTCCATTCTGACAAGGTATCTTGAATAAACATCTCCCTCCGTAGCAACCGGGACTTCAAAATCAAAAAGTTCGTAAAGCCCATATGGCTGGACTTTTCTTATATCCCAAGCTACTCCCGACCCCCTAAGAGAGGGACCTGTAAAACCCCACTCTATTGCTTCCTGAGCCGAAATAACTCCTATTCCACGAGTTCTATCTATAAATATTCTGTTTTTTGTAAGGAGAGAATCTACATCTTTGAGAGCTTTTGGAAGGATGTCATCTATTATCCATTTTATTTTTTCTATTGTTTTTTCGTCAAGGTCTCTTCTTACTCCTCCAACAGATGTACCCGAAGTTGTGAGCCGTGCTCCAACAGCCCACTCAAAAACAGAATATATCTCCTCTCTAACCTTGAAAAAATACCAAAATGGAGTTAGCGCTCCAAGGTCTACTGCCATGGTTCCTATTGAAACAAGGTGGTCTGCTATTCTTGAAAGTTCCGCTAAAATAACCCTTATGAATTTAGCCCTTTGTGGCACATCGTCCCATATACCTAAAAATCTTTCAAGCATCTCTGTGTATATCATATTGTTAAGGTATGCGGAAAGATAGTTTAACCTATCGGTCATAGGAATGAAGTCCTCCCATCTCATGTTCTCGCCGTTTTTTTCAACACCTCTGTGAAGATATCCTATTTCTAAATCAGCCCCGACTATATCTTCACCTTCAAGCTCAAAAATCATTCTGAAAGTTCCATGAGTTGCAGGATGAGTCGGCCCCACATTTATTATCATCCTTGCCCCCTCTTCAAAGACATCTTGTGGTTTTTCTTTACCGGGTAATCTGACAAGGCGAGGAGTATATTTTGTTCCCACATATTCTTTTACTCCTTTTGTTGGGAAATCTTTTCTCAGAGGATGACCTTCAAAGTCCTCCGGGAGCATTATTCTTCTCAAATCGGGGTGCCCTTCAAATTTTATGCCCAAAAGGTCGTAAACTTCCCTTTCAAACCAATCTGCACCTCTGAACAATCTGACAGATGATGGCACAGATGGATTTTCTTCACTTACAGGCACAATAACCCTTACTCTTTCATTTTGTGGTATTTTGAGAAAGTGGTATATCACCGCAAACCTTTCTTTCACTCCCGCGTAATCTTTCAATCTTTGATTATCGTAAAAATCAACTCCGAAAAGGTCAAGAATCATATTGAATCCATCATTTTTGAGTTTTGTTTCAAACATAATAAGGTTTTGTGGTTTTACAACGAACTCAACCATATCTCTTAATCTTGCATCTTCGTAGAGTCCGTTACAGAGTACTTTTATATTTTCGAGGAGTTCTGATTTTGTCTTTCCCATCTTCAAAAAATTTTTCACTTATTTTTGTGTATTGTTTTTTGCTGATTTTTTACCTTCTCAAAAATTTTTGAAATTGGAGAAAGAGAGGGGAAAGTATATTAAAAAATTTTTTATCATATATTTTCATTTGGGGCTGTAGTTCAGCTGGTTAGAACGCCGGTCTGTCAAGCCGGAGGTCGCGGGTTCAAGTCCCGTCAGCCCCGCCACAAATTCTATTGACAACCGTCATAGCTATATACAGAGATGGTAAAGTTGTTATGGCTTCCGATGGACAAATGACACTGGGAGATATAATATTCAAACACTCAACCCGAAAGGTAAGAAAGATCTACAATAACACCGTCCTTGTAGGTTTTGCGGGAAGTACAGCTGACTCTATGGCTCTGCTTGAAAGATTTGAAAAGAAACTTCAAGAATTCGGTGGTAATCTGCTGAAATCTGCAATAGAATTAGCAAAGGATTGGAGAACCGACAGAGCCCTGCGCCAACTCTCCTCAATGCTTCTTGTCGCAGACAAACAAAATATACTTATAATATCTGGAAATGGAGATGTTATTTCCCCAGATGATAATGTCGCCGCAATAGGATCAGGAGGACCAATAGCTCTTGCAGTAGCAAAAGCACTCCTCAAACACACATCACTCCCACCAGAAGAAATAGCAAAAGAAGCAATAAAACTTTCGGGAGAAATCTCAATATACTCAAATGAAAACATATTTATTGAGGTTCTGGAATAAAAATACCATATCTATCACTTTACACTGCTCTAATTCCCATTTAATTCTTGGACAAAGCAAAACTAACAGAAAGTCAATCAAACCAAAATCAGTTAAATTAACTTTTTATTTTCCCGGATTTGATTGAACTCACATTTTCAGTACAGCGAAGTATAAAAAGCGAGCAAATCTATGTCGTCTATAAAGAAATTTAAAGATGCCCTTTTGGAAATGTACGAAGCAGAAGTAAAAGGAGAGATGAAAATTCTCTCAAACTCAGAAAATGAACTCATAAAAACTTTCCTTAAAAACAGAGAAAAGATAGATAAATTAATTTCTGAAACGCTCAGAAGGGAAGTAGACAGTATCATTCCCATAGAAAAATGCATCCTCAGAATTTCGGTGTCAGCAGTTATATTGGGGGAAAAATTAGAAGATGTAATTCGTTCCACAAAAAGGTTATCTCAGTTATACTGTCCCACAAATTCCCACAAATTTCTCATAGCATCTATATTGAAAATAAAGGAAAAAATAGAAAATTCGTAGCGTATCTTCTGTGGAAGTCGGGAAAAATTTCTCAAAAATTTTCATTTTTTAACACTTTACTGAAAAAAGAATTAAATTTTAACTGATTATAGGAAATTAAAAATACGGGGTCGCAAGTAAAATTTTCAGTTCACGGGGTCAAGAGAAAATTTCCACGGGGAAAATCTAAATATAAAATTAAGAAAGGAGGAAAAAAATGATAGAGCAAGAAGAAAGAAAAGAGGTAGAAAAAATACAGAGAAGAACAAAAATTCTGAGCGAGATAGAGAAAAAAATTCCTCCTCTGCCACATGTGATAAAGAACATAATAAACCTCACGATGTACGAAGATATAAGCGTTCAGAAGCTGGCAGAGGAAATAGCAAAAGAGCCAAATTTAGCTGCTGATATACTCCGATACATAAATTCAAGAACATTTTCTACAATACGGGTCTCATCTTTGGAGACAGCAATAGTTTTTCTCGGAGTATATAACATCGCAAGGATAACCCTTGCTTTCTGGATAAAAAGATTGCAGGAATCAGAGCTTAAAGGATATATTTACAAGAAAGCCGAGCTCGCCCTTCAATCATTCATAGGTGGATACGCATCAAAAAGGATTGCAGAAATATCTTTTCCTCATCTCTCACAAAACGCATTCGCAGTAGCATCTATGAGAAATATAGGAAAAATAATTCTGGATTTCTATGTGTTCTTGGAGAAAAAAGAAATGTTAATGTGTGTGCTTTCTGGAAAAGATATGAGAGAAGCAGAAGAAGAAATTTTAGGAATATCACATCAGGAAGTGAATTATCTTATAGCTGAAGCGTGGAACCTTCCTGATGACATAAAAATACCGCTAAGATATTTTAAGTCGCCACACCTTCTTCCTAATGATGCACCAGATTACATAAAACAGCTTACATTTATGGTCCATGTAGGAGATATAATAGCTCAGATGACAGGAATGGGAGCTGGATTTGACAACATGGTAGAGAAATTCTCAAAAAAGAGCTTTGATGTTCTAAAAATAAAAGAAAGCGATATAGAAATGATATTTTACGAGACATTTTTGAATGTAGAAAGAATATCAGAGGAGTTCTTCAAAGAAATTCCTATGAACCTGTAAAGCTATCAGCGTTGTAAGATTATTTTATCTGTAATGAATGTTTTTATCACCTCATAAATTGCCCTTGTTTTCTGGTCGTCAGTAATTCCATTTTCATCTAACCTATTACTCTGTTGCAAATAAAGTTTTTTCAGAACGTATTTTAGATCTTCAAAATTGACCAAAAACTCCTTCTCTATTTTTTCAGAAAATATGCTTACTCTTATAAATCTATCTTTTATCTCTCTTTGGGTGAAGCCAAGAGCAAGAAGTAAAGAGATTTCATTCTCATTCACCTTCTGTTTCCATAAATTCTCTCCTTCTACAATATTTTTCGCAATATCTTGCTCAAGTCCAATTATATCTTCAAATGATTTTCTCAACACAAAAAGGATGGCATAAAGAAGGATTTTATCGGTATCATCTTTACTACATCTTGATTCTTTCTTTATTATTTGGTATATGATACATTCGGCATACGCATCAAGGTTTGATACAACAATATCTTGATAAAAAGCAACAGGTTTTATCTCAAAAAGCTTTGTATTAACATAAAAAGAAAAAAAAGCAATAAATATAAAGAATAAAAGAGTATGTCTTGATTTTTTTGGGAAAAATATGCTCATAATAGAATTTTTGAAAAATCTTTGGAGATTTACGGAAAATATAGTCAAAGTTCTGATTTGTTTTACAGTGCGCTTATGGAGGGCTCTACCCTTCCCCCCGTCTTGCAGGTTCTATCCTTCTTGCTCGGAATATGCCTTGACATGCATAGAAAAATATCCTTTACCCAAAGCAATCTTGAAAACAATTTGGAGAATTTTGAGATGTAATCCTATATCAAAAGGAGGAGTTGATATGCCATGAAACAGACAGTTAAAACACTTCTTTCCCTCTCAATACTTGGACTTTTCACAATTATTTATATTGTCAGAAAAATTTTAGGTTTTGTTCTCTTCCCAGTAATCTTACCTCTAAAAATACGGCATAACATGAAAAAGAGACAATATATTGATAAGTTTAAGGTGGAAAAAGTTAAAATTTTTGAGTGGAGGTATTGGGATAATGCTTTTTGATAAAGAAAAGAGTGGAAAGTTAATCGGTATATTGAAAGTATCACTTATAGCTACTCTTTTATTCACCTTCTCTTGCGATAGAATCAAAAAAGCGAAAACAGAAAAGAAGAAAGAAGAAGGAGAAACAATGGTCAAAATTGGCGATATAAGAGTAAGTATTGAGGATTTCAAAGGTTTTTTGGATTCTCTACCTGAAACAAGAAAAATAGAGCTTGCAAGAAGCCCAGAAAAAGTCACTCAGCTTGTAGCAGAATTTATAGAAGCAGTAGCGGTCTTCGCATACTCAAAATCACAGGGATACTTTGATAGACCTGAAATAAAAGTAAGATGGATATATAACTCTGCTGAAATAGTGAGACCGTATTTATTTAACGAAAAGATAAAACCATACCTTCAAGTTAATTTTCCAGAAATTCAGGAGTTCTACGAGAAAAACAAAGAGATGTTCAAACACCCAGATGTTATAAGATTGATGAAAATAGAAGCAGACAGTAAAGCGGAAATAGAAGAGATAAGGAAAAAGATAAAAAATATTCAGGATTTCATAAATATCGCTCAGAAACGCCACCTTCCCGCCGAATTTGATTACGGCTACGTAGATAGAAACTACATAAACGATAGATTAAAGGAAGTATCTCGCATTATACTTTCATTGAAAGCAGGAGAAATATCTCAACCTGTAAAATTCAACAACAAATACACGATATTCGCAGTAGTAGATAAATTAGAAGAAGGATACTGGGAACTTGAAAAAGTTATAGATCAGGTTTTCAAAGCTGTAAGAGAAAAGAAAATCAGGGATTCCATAAACAACATCGTAAAAGAGATAGGAACAACTATGGATTTTTACGTGAACTTTGACGCGATTGAGAAAAAACTCGGAGTGAAAATTCAAAAAGATAAATTTGAAGAACTCTTCATGGAAAGATATAAATAAAAAGAAAAACTCTAATTGCACATAAGAGAGAAAATATATCAAAAAATGAAGACCCTGTTCAAATTCGTAATGAAAAGAGTGATTTCTTTTTCTCTCATAATAACTTTCATCACAAGTTTAGTTTTATCACAAATAGAACTTCTGGAAGCGATAGATAGAGGCAATAAAAAAATAAACGATATATTTTTTCTTTCTTTACTCGCATATATTCCTGACATATTTTTTCTTTCTATTCCGATTTCTTTTTTTAGATTCTTCACAACCGAAAGCAAAAGATTTTCCTCACTCATCGCATTCGGTATGTCTCCTCTAAAATTTTTCTTTTTTACCTTTTTGCTGAACATTACTGTTATATCTCCCGGAATTATTGTTTTTTCAGGAATTATATCACCAAAAGCAAAAGAAATACTTGAAGAGAGAAAAACAAAAGAGAAAAGAGAATATGCAGAAGTGTTTATAGAAAAAAAAGATGGGTCTGCCTATCTTATCTATATCAGAAAGGAGAATGAACCAAAAGGAAAAAAGGTAAAGAAAATAAAGATTTCACGAGATGGAGAAATCATAGAAAAGTCAGAAAAAGAAAATCTGAAAATATCTGATAAGGCAAATCTTTTTGAAAATCAGAGCAAAGTAGAGGTTTTGAAAAAGGAGAAATTCACAGAGAACCTACTTGAAAATCCTCGCAAGTTCATAATTACCTCTTTCCTTATCCCTCTTATCTGCACTTTGGGAGGATTTATAGGATGGAAAATGAAATGGAGAGGTATAATTCTATTTTTACTTATAATGTCTTTAAGCTTGATGCTCTCCTTTTCTGTTTGAATATATCTCCATATCTTTGTCCCCTCTTCCGGATAGGTTCAAAATCACAATCTTTCCTTTGAGTTCTTTTGAGTTTTTGATTATCCAAGCCATAGCGTGAGCTGGTTCAAGAGCTGGTATAATTCCTTCAAATTTTGAGAGGAACTCAAATCCTTCTAATGCATCTTCATCTTGGACGGAATAGTATTCTGCTCTACCAGAATCTTTGAGATATGCATGTTCAGGACCGACGGCAGGGTAGTCAAGTCCCGGAGCTATTGAGTGAGGCGGTAGAACCTGTCCATCTTCATCTTGAATAAGATAAGTTTTCATTCCGTGGAACACACCGAGCGAGCCCCTGGTCAAGCTTGCAGAATGCAAATTCCCGTCTCCACCTGCTTCTACTCCCACGAGTTTGACTTTTTTCTCTTTCAGGAAAGCGGAAAATATTCCGATTGCGTTAGAGCCACCGCCAACACAGGCAACGACAAAATCTGGCAATCTACCTTCAAGTTTCAGAATCTGCTGTTTTGCCTCAACACCTATTATAGATTGAAAGAAAGAGACGATTTTTGGAAACGGGTAAGGTCCGACAACAGAACCTATAACATAATGAGTTGATGTAGGGTTCGTTATCCAGTCCCTCAATGCTTCATTTATTGCATCTTTGAGAGTTTCAGTTCCAGAGCTTACAGGAACAACCTCTGCCCCAAGGAGTTTCATTTTGAGAACGTTTATTTTCTGCCTCTGGACATCTTTTCTCCCCATGTATATTGTGCATTTTAGATTTAGCAAGGCACAAGCGGTAGCAGTAGCAACGCCATGCTGACCGGCTCCAGTTTCAGCTATTATTCTTGTTTTTTTAAGAACTTCTTTTGCAAGCAAGCACTGTCCTATTGTGTTGTTTATCTTATGCGCTCCCGTATGGAGCAGATCTTCTCTTTTCAGGTAGAGTTTTATTCCGAGTTTTTCAGATGCATTTTTAGCAAAAAAAAGCGGGGTAGGACGACCCGCATAAACTTCAAGATAATAACGCCACTTTTTCGCAAAATTCTTGCTCTTTTTTGCCTTTTCAAAAGCCCTATCAAGCTCTTGAAGAACAGGAAAAAGTGTCTCGGGAATAAATTGCCCTCCATATTCTCCGTAATACATAAAAGAACTATAATGCAAATGCAAATAATATATCTTAAAATATAGAAAACTGAAAGAGTGGGATAAAATTATTAAGAGAAAGAATGATCACCGAGAGCAAAAGCGAAAACACGAAGAAAATTTTGAGATACCTGATGAGAGATATAATACAAAAAAAACTTTATGAAAGGGGGATAAAATGCGAGGTAGCAGGAGAAGAAGAAAAAGCAGATATACTCCTCAAAAGCTCTGGAATAACAATCGGAAAGGTTTTCATCATTCTTCCTGATGATGAGGATTTATCGTTTTTGAAAACAGAATCAGGAAATTCACAGATTTATATTGCGTTTGAGAAAGGAAGAGAAAAAGAGATAACATCAAAACTTCTTTCTTTGGGACTCGGCGGTAAAGTGAAGTTCATAACATGGGAAATAAAAGTTAATTTTCAATAAAAGCTGACCCAAAGAGATTATATAACCGAAAGGAGATGAGAAGCGAGAGAAAAGATAAAACGAGAAGGTTTTTTATTCTGGTAGGACTTGGCTTTGAATTCATAGGTTTGGTTTTAGGTGGTATTTTTTTGGGTATTATGATAAGGAAGAGCTTTGGATTAAAGGAAGGAATTGGAGAGGGGCTCGGAGCAATAGCAGGGCTTCTTGTGGCTTTAATAATAACTTTACAGATGCTTACAAAACTTTACGGGACAAAAAAATAAACTTTTTTATGAAAAAATGAAAAAAATCACTCTTGATTATTAAAATTTTTTCTACCGAATAGTAGTTAAATATAAATAATATATAAGAGAAAAACAGGAGTAAAGAAAAAATGATAACGGAAAGATATGACTTCGTCATCATTGGTGGAGGTCCTAACGGACTTGGAATTGCGGCTTATCTTTCAAAGTCAGGATATAAAGTTTGCATATGCGAGGAAAGATTACAGCTCGGTGGCGGAGCGGAAAATGCTGAACCTATTCCCGGCTTCAGAATAGACCCACACGCTACCTATCTTTACGGAGCAGCCGCACCAATTTTTGAACAGCTTGAACTATGGAAATTTGGCTTCAGAATGAGGTATTTTGCTACCCTATCAGGAGCCATAACTTCCGATGGAAAAGCAATAATCGCTGGAAGATTCAACAGAGAAGGAACGTACGAGAGCATAAAAAAATATTCCCCACGTGATGCTGAATTTTTAAGAATAATGCAAGATACATTTAAACCGTACGCAAAAGATTTCCTCAGAAGTATATTCTGGACACCTCCGTATCCCCCAGGACAATATGATTATGATGAACTCCCGTGGTTTAGGTTTCTGAAAGAAAAAGTTCCTGGAGCACTTTCTCTATTTCCGACAGAGTACATGGAACTTTCAACTTATGAGATTTTAGCTCCCGCCACATATATACCACCTTTACCACCAATTGAAATGGTGGATCCGGAAGAAACTGGAATGGGTTTTATGGTCCCTCTGCTTGTCGTAAGGGCTACTCAGAAGTGTTATACTTATGGAGGTTCTCATAGATTTGCAAGTGCTATGGCTAGGGAGTTTTGCTCGCTCGGCGGAATAATACTTGATAACGCAGAAGTAGAAAAAATAATAGTTGAAGGGAAAAAAGCAGTAGGTGTAAAGTTAAAGGACGGCAGAAAGATTTTTGCAAAAGTCGTAGCCTCTTCTTTGCCCGCTCCAATAACCTTTGAAAAACTATCACAAATACCCGAGAGCGCAAAGGAAGAGTCCCAAATTTTAAATGACTGGAAATGGGATAAATGGTCTTTCTTTACTCTTCACTTCACTTCAAAATCAACTCCAAAATTAAAACCAGGGAGAGAAAACCCTTTATCTTTCATGACAATCATAGGATTCTCAAACCTTGAAGATGTAATGGATTTTTTCAGAAAATTAAAGGAAGGGAAACCAGAAATAAGAGGAGGACACTTTACATGTCAGAGTATGTTTGATGACACTCTTTCAAGAGACGGAAAAGTTGTATCATTCCTGCAGGTATGTTTCCCATATTGTGATTACAAAAAGGAAGAAATAGAAAGAGAACTTCTCAAATTATGTGAAGAATATTTTGAATTTTCACAAGATGAAATAGCAAGCGAAGGTCCAAAAGAAATAGAAATGAGATTGACCTCAATGGTAAGAGGGTCAATAAAGCATGGAGATTACACTCCAACACAGATGGGCTATTTTAGACCAACGGAGAACTCATCTTCTTCGGCAACTCCTGTTGAAGGGCTTTATCTTTGCGGTGCAAGTACATATCCAGGTGGGCTAATAATAGGTGGTCCGGGATACATCGCTGCAAACAGAGTATGCGATGATCTTGGAGTCAAAAAGTGGTGGAAACCCCCGGATTTTATATTGAAATTTCTCAAAAATTATGGGGATAAATGAGTAAAAAGGAGGTTCAAAAGGAATATGAACACATATGATTTTGATGTCATAGTGATTGGTGGTGGTATAAATGGTTTAGCAGCTGCGGCGTATCTTGGAAAAGCTGGGTTATCTGTTGCAGTATTTGAAGCGAGGTCTGAATGCGGGGCTCACTGCAACACAGAAAACCTTACTCACTCGGATTTTTTACATAACTTACATGCAACATGGCTTATAACTGCTTTATCTCCTGCTATGGAAGACCTTGAACTTGAAAAATTTGGATTAGAACTTGTGGGAACAGATTACGCATATGGTAAGACTTTCCTGGATGGAAAATGCGCTCTTTTAGGAACATTCCCACAAGATACTTTCAGAAACTGGGAAAAACTATCTCCGAAAGATGCGGATTTTTTCCTGAGAGCATCCGAAATACTACTTGAAAATTTTCAGGAAATTCTTGAAATGGTTCATGATTTTCTCTTCACACCTCCAAAATACTCAAAAATTGAAAAACAAGTAAGATTTTTTGACAAAATAGTGAGAAAACTTGGAATAGGAGTTCCTCCGGAAGAAATAGTTCTGATGAATGGATTTCAAGCTCTTGATATATTCTTTGAGAGCGAACACATAAAGACACTCATTTTATCTCTATCATGGATAGGGGCTATGCCACCAATTTATAGAAAAATCGGTTCGGTAGGATGTCTGAGTCAGGCGTTAATGACAGGTCCTATTTTTCCTGTTCATCAGGCAAAAGGAGGTTCCCATGCACTTACACACTCGCTAATAAGATGTGCAAAACATCACGGAGTTAAAATATTCTCAAACTGTCCGGTTTCCGAAATAATAATGAAAGATGGACAAGCAGTTGGAGTAAAACTTCTATCCTCCGCAGTTTTTCCTTCGGCTGAGTTTTACGCAAAGAAAATAATCAGCAATCTTACACTGACAGAAACTTTCAGACTCATAAAAGAACAAGACATAGATCCGGAGATAAGAGCAAAAGCCAGGTTCTTCTGCTATGATGAACAGGTAATTTTCGGAGTACATTATATGTTATCTCAACCTCCTATATGGTCATCTTGTGAGTTTGATGAAGGGATACAAAGGTGTTTTATGGGATATTTAGGTGGAGATAGCGTGAAGGAAATGAAAGAATTTGCTGTTGAGCTTATATCAGGTGTTATACCTCAAAATCTTATAGCTAATTGGTTTGTTCCAACATTAGCAGATCCAAGCCAAGCGCCAGAAGGTTATCATACAGCATTCCTTTGGCTTGATGTACCCCCGATACCAATAAGGTTCGGAGAAGAAAAACTTGAATATAACTTCTCAATGTGGGACAAGATAAAATGGAAATTAGCAGAAAAACTCACAGATCTATTTGAAAGATATGCTCCGGGTTTCAAGAAAAATGTAATAGATATGTTTCCCTATTCACCACTTGATGTTTGGAGAAATAACAAATCTGCAATAAAGGGTAATTGGTGTGGTGGATCTGTTATTCCGGAGCAATTTTTCGCTCTGCGACCACTTGCGGGAATAACAAAATATGGAGCATCAAGAACATTTATAAAAAACCTATATCTTTCCAACTCAATTCATCCATATGGAGCTACATGGCTTGCATCAGGATATATATCAGCTTGCGAAGTCATAGAGGATATGGAACTTGAAAAACCAAACTGGTGGAAAGCCAAAGCATGTGAGTGGTACATAAAAAACATATCAAAAATACCGAGAAATCTCGGGGTTCCGGAAAAATTCAAAAAGCAAACATGAAAGGGTATATAAAATGATAGACGAAAAATAATTAGAGAAATTCTTTTCTTTTCGTTCTTTTTAATTTGCCTCGCAATTGCTTTGATTCAAACAATCTTTTCATGTATGATGGAGAAAAATCTATCTTTCTACTTGAGTATAAGTTTTCAAGACCTTCTTCAACTATTCTCCCTGCAACCCTTACTAATCCTTTGCTCTTTTTCAATCTTCTCTCCCACTCTCTCATTTTACTTTATTTTTGCTCTTCAATCTTTTCTTCTTCTTCCCTCTCTCTTTTTTTGATAGTTCTCTGCTTTACCTCTGGAAGGACCTTTTCAGCAATTTCAGGAATAAGAGATATAGCTTTTTCTATAAGTGATGATTGAGGTTTTGCGGTTGAGTAAAATATAGCTCCTCCATCTTTTGAAACAACTAAAATTCCTATGGGTTCAACAGAAATAGCCCCACCAGAAGCTCCAAGTTCGTTTGATGAACGAGAACCAGCCATAAAACCTATTTTTAACTTCAAAAGAGGTATGATATGAGATGAACCGACCTCTATAGGTTTGCCTACTATTGTCTCAGACCTGACAACATCTTTTATTTTTTCAAAAAGAGAAGTAAGTATAGATTCAAGACCAAGCTCTCCCCTATTCTGGTCGCTCTTATCCATACCAGAAATTTAGAAATTTAACTTAAAATTTTCTCAAAATAACACAAAGTTCCCAAATAAAACGAAAAAAGAGCCAAAATAAGAAAATTCAGAGCAGAAAAATATTTCTGCCAAAAAGAAGATAAAAAGTTGAAAAAATTAAAAAATTGAACAATTGTTCAAATTTTTTGTCAAAGGAGGGAACAGATATGAAAATCTATATAAGAGGAGTTTATTATGACCCAGTAGTTAAAGAAAGACATGGAGAGACATATAAAGAAGTAATACTCAGAGTTTTCAAGAATGTCTTGAAAGATGCAGGAATAAGCAGAGATGAGGTTGAAGGAATAGTATTTACTCCGCCTGCACTTGGAGGGCTAAAACAACACTTCATGCACGCCCATCACATGGGGCACTACCTTGGACAGGATTTCAAAGTTGAGGTGATGGTTGAAAACGGGGGTAGCACTGCTGCCCTTGCAATAAGATATGCAATGCTTGAAATAATGTCTGGAAGATGCAAAAGCGTGATGGTAATATGCCTTGACGACAGAAGCGATAGAATACCCGAAGGAATGGAATTCCCACATTTTATATACGATATAACAATAGCTCAAATAAACCTATATGGACCCTTTGATTCAATGTACGGAATAGGAGCTCCGATACCATACTATGCCATGGCAGGACAAAGATATATGTATGAGAAAAAGGTTTCAAGAGAAGACCTGAACTATGTAGCGGTCAGGTTGAGAGAAAATGCACAAAACAACGAAAAAGCACTGATAAGAGAACTTATAAAACCCGAGGATGTAACGGCATCAAAAGAGATATGCCCTCCTTTACACCTTCATGACTGCTCTATATTCGCAGCAGGAGCAGCAGGAATACTGCTCGTTTCAGAGGAGTTTGAAAAATCAAATCCGAGCAAAAAAAGGAGAGTGTCAATAAGAGGATACGGAGAGTATCACACACCAACTTCATTTCTGCCAAACCAGTTAAAATATGTTCCTTACTACTCTGAGGCAACAAGGAAAGCTACCAAAGAGGCATTCTCACAGGCAAAAATAAAACCACAGGATGTAGATGTTGCGGAAATATACGGAGTTTTCTCTACAACAGAACTCACCATACTTGAAGACATGGGATTTTTTGAAGAAGGCAAATCGGTTTATGCATTTAAAGAAGGGAACATCGGAAGGGAATCAAAACTTTATGTTGATCCGTCTGGTGGGAGAATAGCATGCGGACACCCCGCGGGAGCAACACCTGCAATAGAAATGTGTGAAGTAGTCGCACAACTTAGGGGCGAAGGCAACACAAGACAAAAGAAGGGAAGATGCGATATAGGAGTTGTTCAAGCAGAACACGGAATGCTAAACGGTTCAGTAGTATTCGTACTTGAAGGGGAAGGATAAAAAATTTTTTCAGAATTTAAACGAGAGAAATCCGCCAAGCTCGTATCCTTGCCTGACATTTCCGTTCTGTCCAAAATTCCCCACAGCAAAAACATCAAAATCTAAAAACAGAACAGATAAAACGAGGTGAGCAGAAGGTTGGAAGACAAAACGACTGAAATCTTCATATATACCTCCAATCCTTATTCCAGCAGAAAGAATCTTGGGAGCAACATCAAAAAAGTACCCCGAAAATAAAAACACTTCATTTTTTGTGGTATGTGGATAGAGCAGATTGACCTCTTCTTTTTTTTCAGGAGAAAAATTTGCTCCTAAAATAAAGTCCAATTTCAAAAATGCAACATCAAACTTAAAATAAGCTTGCGGACTTATAATTATTCTTCTTTGCGAAAAAGGAGTGCTTCCCGTTGGGAACTCAAAAGAAAGTATAAAGGTAGGAGAAAGTACAAGGTCAACGGGATTAAATTTGAGGTCAGCAGAAAAATCTGAAAATTTAAGAATGCTCTTTTTCAGATCGTATCCGAAAGGGAAATCTAACCTTAGCCCAAACATTTTTAAAAACTCAGCTTCTCCAAAAAATGATAGCGCAAGATATGGCTCATAGCTTGTGAGCTTTCTCCATGAGACAAAAGATAGAACTCCAAACCTATTAATTACAGAATGATCTGAAAAAAGATGTGGATAACCAGTAGATAATATCAGTACCGAAAATAAAAGAGCTGACATATAAGCTATATTTTAAAAAATCTCAACCAAAAGTGTATTCAAATATATGTGA
>Ga0105162_1000103_pt1 | contig 57425 bp, 53 predicted proteins | sample JNZ201metaG_FD_81532 | JGI IMG/M metagenome (GOLD analysis project Ga0105162, IMG submission 81532) | Hot spring microbial communities from Jinze hot spring, China to study Microbial Dark Matter (Phase II) - JNZ 20120812A | ecosystem: Environmental > Aquatic > Thermal springs > Hot (42-90C) >...
AAATCTGTCTTCTGGTGCGAAGCAGAAAGGTTGAGATGTTTCTTTTGCTTCAGCTTCTACTAAGAACTCAGGTATTCCATCTCCGTTCAGGTCTGCCCACATAGGAAGAATTGACCTGAAACCGGAAGGAGATTTTTTGAGTCCTTCGAAAAAGTTTTTAGGATTAATCCTCATGGTATCTGGAACAGACACAAGAGGTATCAAAGATAGGAGGTATTTTAGGTTTATCCATCTTTCATTTTCTTTTATATCTGGGTTTTTGAAGTCAAACGCTTTTGATATTTGTGAAAACACACCAACATTTCTTTCTCTCGTTTCCTTATACAAGAAGGGTCTTATGAGAATGTTTGTGATGAGTTTATCTACTTTTGCTCTCACATTTCCAACCTTTATGTAAAGACCTTTTTGCAAGCTGTTGTAATCGTATATATTAAGTTCAACAATATCATCTGGTGAAAGTCCATCTCCACCCACATCCCTATAAGCTACTATTGAATTTTCATCTGAGTACTTGCTGAAATACTCAAAGAATTTGACAAAAAAAGAAAAAGAATCAGATATATTTTGAGCTATTTCGTCAAGCGTAGGTTCTGCTCCACTTTTTATTTTGAGAAAGTCAGGTGACTGGTCAATTATGTAAGCTAAAGACCCAAAGAGAGCAACTGTATCATAAGGGTCAAGAGAAATGAATTGCGAGATAATTTGGGCTTGAAGTAATGATATGTTCTGGAGTTCGTTCTGCGCCTGCGAAATGTTTAGCCCTCCAAAACCCAGAATATTCTGCAGATCAATCTTCACAGCAATATCAAAAAGTTTTTCAATATTTATGTCAAAGTTTATCGCTAAAACAAACTTCAAAAGCGAGGTTATAATTCCCGATATAAAACCACCTAATGCCGCTTCGGCAGGTCCCCACCTTCTTGCTTTTCCCCCTACCTCCCCTACATAAAACTTAGCTATCGGATTGAATGATGGTCCTATTTCTACGGGTAGAGCTACCTCAACCGAGCACTTTTTAGCCAGTATCACAGGAATGTTCCGAAATATCTCATTTATTGGCTCAAAAATAGGACGAATGATAGTTTGAATCGTTTCTGACAACCCTTTTTCAACCAATCTTGAATTATGAGGAGCCGACTGAAAACCAAAAAATATAGATAAAATAGAATTTATTGAATCAACAGTTCTTCTCAAAGATAAAAGTACCATTCCCCAAGATGCTGGACAGTTATTCGGGTCCTTAATCTTTATATCTTTAAGAATTTTTTCTGCTTCTCCAAATTGCTCTTTTTCTATCAGACGAAAAGAACTTTCAATATCAGAAGAAAAGTCATTCTGCTTTTCGTTCTTGGAGCACGATAAAATCAAAAGAAAAAGGACGACAAGAAAAATAGAAAACCTCTTCAATCTATCAGTGGCACATGAAAATAGCTTTCTCACAATAATAATATTATTAGTTTCAAAACGGGAATTTTTTCTTTTTTCGCTCTATGGCTTTTAATTTGCTATGCTAACTATGTGAAATAAAAATCTCTTACCTTCTCAAAAAAGCGCCGTATCCTATCAAATTTATCTGCCGATTTTTCCACATCAGACAATCTCTCAAAAGTTCCTATATCAAAGAAAAAATCATCATAAAGTGAAAAAGAAATTTTTTTTCCGAATTTTTCTATGGCTTTGATGTATCCATCTTTCACTATGCAGAGTGGAACCTTATCATCAAGTATTCCGAGAATATCTGATTGTACTATATGTATTCCTGTGAATGTGAATTTTCCCCCTTTACCTTCACCATATATTTTTGTTATTGTTCCCGAATTCTCATCTATATCTATGCCTCCTAAATTCGCCTGCGTTACGAGAAGATGAGCGAGAAAATCTCTTTTCCCCTCTTCTATAAATCTTTTTATATCTGGATAACATATTATATCTGAATTCATCACAAGAATTCTTCTGAAACCAAATTCTTCAAAGACCTTTTTTATCGTACCACCTGTGCCGAGAAGGACATCTTCTCTTATGAATGTAAAACCTATTTTTTTTCTCTTTCCAAAATCAGAGAGTTCTTTTTCTATAAAATGAGGTAGATGATGAAGATTGACTATAACTTCATGAAAACCAGCTTCGTATATAAGAAACAACGGGAATGCGATAGCGGGAACGCCTTTTATCTTTATGAGCGGTTTAGGGATTTTATCTGTTATTGGTTTTAATCTCTCTCCTTTCCCTGCTGCGAGAAGTAAAACACCATCTACATCCAACATTACTAATTGTCAAATTTTATCGCAGAAAAATTATGGTTGATAAATTTTTCTATATCTTCCATATCAACGATACCTATTTGTTTCCCGATAAACTTTCCTCTGTAGAAAAAATAAGATTCTGGCAAACCCTCTGGCTCAATCCTTATAAAATCCATCTCATTCTTCAAAAATACAGGGTAATCTATCCCTCCGATCTCGTACATGAAATTTTTAACTTCGTCTTTTGTTTTATCAAGGGAGATTCCTATGATGAGGAGGTTTTCGTATTTTTTCACAGCTAAGTTGAAGTCGGGAATTTCTTTTCTGCAAGGCGGACACCACGATGCCCAAAAATTCACTATCACAAAATCTTTCTTCTCAAGATTTACCCCGTTCAAAGGTGCTATGCCAGATGAGAAAATTGTTTCAAGCTCTTTTTCTATCTCTTTATTTCCCTTATTAAAATCATCTGAATTTAGGTTCAAATTGAGCTTTTTTATTTTGATCTTATCGTATATCATCTTCTCAAAATTAGGAATCTCAACAAACGAAAGAGAATTCACCTTACCGGAAATGAAAGCTAATCCCAAAAATATAAGTAGAACTCCCACAAACTTTTCGACAAAATGGGTTATCCTTCCCAACTTTCTAAAAACAGGAAGGAGATATGAAATAAGTAAAGAAGAGATAAGGAACGGAAGAGCAATTCCCGCAGAGAATGTGAAAAGAAGGAAAAATCCCTGATGAACTTTTTCAGATGTAGAGGCAATTGCTAAAATTCCCGCTAAAATCGGACCTATACACGGAGTCCAACTGAAAGCGAAAAAGAACCCGAGAAGGAAGGAGAGCAAAGACAAAGGCATTTTAATTCCTGATAGGGTTATCTTTTTTTCGTATTTCAAAAAACTCAGTTTCAAAATCCCGAGAACAGAAAGACCGAAAAGAATAAGCAGGACACCGAAGATAAAAGAAAGTTCTTTTTTGAAAACCTTGAGGAAACTTCCGATAGCAGAAGCGGAAAGTCCAAGAAGCGAAAAAGATAAAGAGAACCCTAAAACGAACAAAAGCGAATTTAAAAAAATTTTCGCTTTTACTTTCTTTGATTCAGATGATTTCAGCTCCTCCAATGACATTCCAGAAAAAAAAAGGATATATGTTGGTATGAGTGGGAAAACACAAGGAGAAAAAAACGAAAGGAGACCACCCAAAAAGGCAATGAAAAAACTCATATAAATATATTTTACCGCAAGATAGAAAAAGCATTCACTTTCTCAACTTGTTTTGCAAAACCTCAAAATCAGAAAATTTCACAACTTAAAATTTTTCTACACAAGAGCAATATTTGAAAATATGAGATGTATAGGAGTTCTTTCTGGAACATCTATGAACGCGAAGGAATTCATACTGTGCGAAATAAAAGGAGAAGGAAAAATAGAAGTTTTAAAATATAAATCTTACCCGCTTGAAAACGAACTCAAATCTGAGCTCAAAAATATATCAATAAATGGCTCAGGGATGATTGAGGAAATAGCAGAAATACACTATAAGTTAGGGATGTCATTTGCTGATTCGCTGAAAAAGTTCATAAAAGGAGAGAGGAAATTAGATGTCATAGGTTTCCACGGTCAGACCATATTTCACAAAGAGGAAGGAAAAATCACTTTAACATGGCAAATTGGGGAACCGGTTTTTCTATCAAAGGTAAGCGGGCTTCCCGTTGTTTATGATTTCAGAAAATGTGATATAGCAATGGGAGGTAGAGGAGCCCCGCTTTCTCCCATAATACACAGAATTCTTTTCGGTAAGGTATCAAAAAAAGTCGCGGTCGTAAATCTCGGTGGAATAGCCAATATAACACTTATAAAAGACGGGGAAGTTGTAAGCGCAAGAGATGTTGGACCAGCAAATGCTCTTTCTGACTACATAATTCAAAAAAGATTGGGTTTAGAGTACGATAAAGATGGCAAAATGGCAGAAAAAGGAAAAGTAATAGAGTATGCTTTCAAAAATGCTGTAAAGTTTTTTTCATCAATCAAGAGCAAATCGCTGGGATATGAAGTTGAAATAGCGAAGAAAAATTTTGAGGAAATGACGAAGAGAGCGAGAATAGAAGATTGCCTTCGCACAGCGATAGAAATTTCTGTAGTTCTTCTCGCAAGAAGTTTGAAGGATTTCAAACCAGATGTAGTTATACTCTGCGGTGGCGGAGCGAGAAATAAATTTATGGTTAAAAGGATAACAGAAGAGAGCAAGAACGTTTTCATATCAGATGAATTTGGAGTAAAAGCTGAGTTCGTTGAGCCAATTCTTTTTGCCTTCCTTGCATATATGAGAATGAAAGAGAAGAAAATTGATATGAAAAAATTAACGGGAGCAAAAAAGCCATATCTTCCGGGGAAAATATGCAGGGTAGTTTGAACATTCCCTTCTCTGAAAATTAATGCCAGATGAAATAGATCCAAAAGTTTAAATTCCTCTTTGGCATATTAAAACCGCAAAAAAACCCTAATAAAATCAAGGTTTCCAGCTCAATTTTTTCAAAAAATTGCGTCAAAGTTCCAGCAATTATTTTAATCATTTTTTTCAAAAAAGTCAAGTAAAACGAAAAACATTGGATTAAATTAAAAAATGCTCATTTACGGAATGCAGGCAGAAAAAGAACTCTTCCCAAACTCCGAAATCAGAATAGTACTCCTATCTCCACCTTTTCATTCTCTCAACAAGTTTTTTGAGTTCTTCTTTGACCTTGTCTTTTGGAAGTTTCATTCTCCCACCATGTCCCGGCAAAATCCATTCAAAATCAAATTCAATGAGTTTTTCCACTGATTTTATTTGCTCTTCCCAAGAATACCAGCAAACGCTTTTTCCCGCAGAAAGGCAATTTTTATCTCTATCCCACCAGATATGATCTCCCGTGAAAAGAAATTTGTTTTTGTAAAGTAAAACACAGTGTCCTTCTGTATGCCCTGGTGTCGGGATAATCAAAAATTCCTGTTCTATTTGAAAGGGTTCTTCTCCTTCAATTATAAAGTCAGCAGATTTTCCGCCGATCAAATCATCTTTATGAATTATAATGGTTGAGTTGAAGTATGAGGCAAAACTTTCAGCATCTGCAACATCATCACGATGAGTAAGGAAAATATATTTTATTCCTCCCATTGACTCAAATTTTCTGACAAGGTGTGAGGTAAATCTCGGTGAATCAACGAGCAAGTTTCCCTTTGGATTTTTTATAAAATAGCTATTTGCAGAATAAGATTTTTCGGAGTTAAAACCGCAGTAGAAAACATCATCTTCAATCAAAATGGGGAAATCATTTATCACATTTAAAATCAAAGATTTTGAATTATCGCCCACAAAACCGATTGCTCCGACTGGACAGCAAATCAGCGCTTGAACTGCTTTTCTTCTTTCAGCTTCATTCCTCGGTTGCGAGCGGACATAAGAATATCCTCCCCAATCAGCAAAAATTTCTGGTGCAATCTCTCTGCAAACATCACAATCTATGCAAGTTGAATCAACGAAAAATTCGCCTTTTACATTTGCTTTTAATATTTTGCTCGGGTCAGCCATGCGTTTGGAACTTCCCAAATAATTATTTAATCATCTTTACTTTTCCGAAAATTCCTTTCGTTCCGAACTTCTATCGTTTTTCATTTTTTGCAATCTGTGGAACTGAAAAGCAAAAATTTATAAAAAATATTGAAAGGTATCTAACTACGCTATAAATCCATATCATACATATCCTATGGAAAGTAAAATAATCTATGACTTTTGCATGATAACAGAATATGATATTTATCTTTTCAAGGAAGGAACCCATACAAAACTTTATGAAAAGCTTGGCTCACACATAACAGAATTTGAAGGAATAAAAGGAGTTCACTTTGCGGTGTGGGCAGAAAACGCTGACTATGTATCTGTTATTGGTGACTTCAACAACTGGAACAAACAATCTCACCCGCTAAAAAAAATAGATAAAGCAGGTATATGGTACGGATTCGTTCCGGGAGTTGAAAAAGGAACACTTTACAAATACCACATAGTAAAAGGGAGTTTCTCAATAGATAAAGCAGACCCGTTCGCATTTTTTACAGAAAAACCCCCAGGAACCGCCTCAGTAGTATGGGACATCAGCTATCAATGGAAAGATGAAAAATGGATAAAAGAAGGCAGAAAAAAGTTCAACTCCCTCAAATCCCCAATATCAATATATGAAATACACATTGGTTCATGGAGAAGAGTTCCCGAAGAAAATTTCAGATTTCTATCTTATAGAGAAATTGCAGAACTTCTTGTGGAATATATAAAAGAGATGGGTTTTACACATGTTGAGTTTCTTCCTGTGATGGAACACCCATTTTATGGCTCATGGGGATACCAGATAACCGGATACTTTGCGCCAACATCAAGATATGGAACTCCTCAGGACCTGATGTATCTTATAGACATACTACACCAGAACAACATAGGAGTTATTCTTGACTGGGTTCCATCTCACTTTCCACAAGATGGACACGGGCTCGCTTTCTTTGATGGAACACATCTTTACGAATATGAAGATTGGAGAAAACGATACCATCCCGACTGGGGAACTTTTGTTTTTGATTACTCAAAAGGGGAAGTTCGCTCTTTCCTTCTTAGTTCCGCACACTTTTGGATAGAAAAATACCACGCAGATGGGATCAGAGTTGATGCGGTTGCCTCTATGCTCTACCTTGATTACTCACGAAAAGAATGGACCCCAAATATATACGGCGGAAAAGAAAACCTTGAAGCGATAGATTTTATAAAAAAACTCAATGAGTCAATTTACAGAGATTTTCCCGATGTCCAGACCATAGCAGAAGAATCAACAGCCTGGCCCATGGTTTCTCGCCCGACATACATAGGAGGATTAGGATTTGGAATGAAATGGAATATGGGATGGATGAACGATACGCTATTTTACTTCTCAAAAGATCCAATATATAGAAAATACCATCACGATAAACTAACTTTCAGCATATGGTACGCTTTTTCTGAAAATTTTATTCTGCCACTTTCCCACGATGAAGTAGTCCATGGCAAAGGTTCTTTGATATCTAAAATGCCCGGGGATACATGGCAAAAATTTGCGAACCTCAGATTGCTTTTCGGATACATGTGGTTTCACCCCGGTAAAAAACTGATTTTTATGGGAGGAGAATTCGCTCAGTGGAGAGAATGGAACCATGAGGAATCACTTGACTGGCATCTTCTTGAAGAAGATAAAAATGAGCTTGCAAAGCTTCACAAGGGAGTACAAAAATGGATAAAAGACCTAAACAGAGTATACAGAAACGAACCTGACATATATGAATATGACTTTGAGCCAGAGGGATTTGAGTGGATTGATTTTTCAGATGTAAATCAGAGTGTTATATGTTTTTTGAGAAAAGGTAAGAGGAAATTTTTTCTTGTTGTTTGTAATTTCACACCAGTTCCAAGGTTCAGATACAGAGTTGGAGTCCCGGAGGGAGGATTCTGGAAAGAAATACTAAACAGCGATTCCGAATTTTACTGCGGAAGCGGACTTGGGAACTTCGGAGGAGTTCACGCACAAGACATACCGCAACACAACAGACCTTTTTCTCTTGAAATAACTCTTCCACCTCTTGCAGTAGTTGTTTTTGAAAAAGAAATGATTTCAAAAAATAATACTGTATAGCTTTTGACCTATGTCAAGTGATGCAAAGAAATCTCCCACCTTCTTCGCCTTCTTCCCGTAAATTTCTCTTAACTCTTTGCTATTATATAAGGTGAGAATCTTTTCTGCAAGGTCTTTTGGACTTTTCGGGTCAAAAAATATCGCCGAGTTTCCAAATATCTCCCTAAAAACCTCAATATCAGATACCAAGACCGCTTTCCCAAAATAACAAGCTTCAATTCCCGGAAGTCCTATACCTTCTTCAAATGAAGGGAAAACGAAAAACATGCAGTTTTTATAAAGTGAAGCGATCTTTCCATCACTTAAACCTTTCAGTATCTTCACCCTATCTGTCTCTTGAAAGTTCTCGGCTTTTTTTCCTCCGCCACCGCATAAAACCAGATTCAAATCAACTCTATCTTTTATGAGCTCAAATGCTTTGATTAGAGTTCTGACATTTTTATGTGGATTGAAATTCCCAACATAAAGAATAAAGTTTCCGAAATTTTTTGCAAACCCATCATCAATTTTCTTTTCCCATTCCTTCACATAAGATATATCAGAGTATGTCACCTCAATATCTTTTCTTCTTATGATTTGCTCTATCTTTTTTTTTGATGCTTTTGAAAGAGTCATAACTTTTTTTGGCAACCTTCCGAAGAGCTTTAAAAAGAGTTTCTGAGAGAAAGAAAAATTTATTACATCTGCAACATAAATGAAAACATCAACACCAAAAAAAGGAAGAACGACGGGGAACTTTGGATATATAGAAAAAAACCTTTTTGATTTCCCAAAAACACACAAAGGTATCATCAACTGATCAAGATAGGCATTGCTTTTTCTCTTGATGGTAGTAAAAGCCACTTTGTCTCCCAAAATCTCGCGTAAAATATCTTTATCTGTCATTATATCGCATATAGCCAGAACACTGATATGCTTTTTTGAAAGTTCCTTTAAGAGACCCGTAAGAATTCTTCCAAGACCTGTCTTTTTGTCTTTTTCCAGCTCTCTGCAATCTACCGCAATATCAAACATCTTTCATTCTTCCTGAAAGAAACTCATCATAAGCAGAAAGATCAAAGTATCCATGTCCCGAGAAGTTAAAAAGGATAACTTTTTCTTCCTTATTCTTTTTGCATTCAAGAGCTATGTCAATGACCTTTTTTATTGCGTGAGCAGTCTCAGGAGCTGGCAAAAGCCCTTCAACTCTGGCAAAAAGCACAGCAGAAGAGAAAACTTCTGTCTGCTTGTATGCACACGCTTTTATCAAACCTTCATTGTAAAGAAGGCACACAGACGGAGCATCTCCGTGATACCTCAAACCCCCCGCATGAATCGGAGGAGGAACAAAATCATGACCCAAAGTGTACATTTTCAAAAGAGGAGTAAGCCCTGCAGTATCTCCGTAATCATACCTATACTCCCCTTTTGTCAAGGTAGGACAAGCAGATGGTTCCACAGCCCAAACCTCTAAATTCTTTCTCTCCCCCAATATCTTATCTTTTATAAAAGGAAAAGATATTCCCGCAAAATTGCTCCCACCTCCAATAGAACCGACAACAACATCGGGATAAATTCCAAGTTTTTCAAACTGTTTTTTAGCTTCAAGTCCAATTATGGTCTGATGTAAAAGAACATGGTTCAGAACACTACCCAAAGAGTATTTTATCTCGTCAGATGAAAGAGCATCCTCTATTGCTTCGGAAATGGCTATTCCCAAACTTCCCGGATGTTCAGGATTTTGTGAAAGGAATTTTTTTCCGGAACTCGTTCTATCGCTCGGAGATGGGATTACCTCTGCGCCCCATGTCTGCATAAGTATTCTTCTTGATGGCTTCTGGTTGTAGCTCACTCTGACCATATATACCCTGCATTTTATACCGAAGAACATGGTAGCAAATGCAAGAGCGCTCCCCCACTGCCCCGCTCCTGTCTCAGTAGTAAGAACACGTGTTCCCGAAATCTTATTATAGTAAGCTTGGGCAACAGCAGTGTTGGGTTTATGACTTCCTGGCGGTGAAACGCTCTCGTTCTTGAAAAATATCTTAGCAGGAGTATCAAGAAACTTTTCTAATCTCTCTGCCCTCTGCAGGGGTGTTGGACGCCAGATCGAATAGATTCTCAAAACCTCTTCCGGAATATCTATCCATTCTTTATCTGAAACTTCCTGTTCTATAAGTGGTTCTGGGAATATGGCAAGAAGCTTTTCCGGTGAAATTGGCTGACCTGTTGCTGGATCTAACGGTGGATCAAGAGGTCTCGGAAGATATGGTAAAATGTTGAACCATTTTTTTGGCATCTCATCATAAGAAAGATAGATTTTCATGCCTTTTATTTTAAAACAAAAGAACCAGTTCACATTTTTTCATAAAAAATACCCCAGCACAAATTTTAAAATTACTGATATATGGAGTTCGTCTCATTGTCTGACATAGTCAAAAGAGCTTTTGAAGTCACTATCATAATATCTTTACCTTTTTTAGCTGTAAGTTTGATAATTGGACTTGTGATATCTTTTCTCCAAACCCTCACGAATATTCAGGAAACCACAATAACTTTTGTTCCTAAAATAATTGCAGTGTTTATTATAGCTTTTGCTTTTGGAGCTTTTATAACATCAGAATTCACAGATTTCCTAAAAGAAATCATCAACGCTATCCCATCAATAGTAAAATAAACTCAAAAAGAGCTTATTTGCTCATCAATTTTTGCAGTTTTTTCAAAACATAACTTCCAAACTCCTCAGTCCCTACAACCTTTATTTTCTTTTTCGTCTTTGTCTCCGCTATGTCCTGAGTTCTTATGCCATCTTTAAGTGTTTCCTCGACTGATTTTTCTATAAGTTTTGCTTCCTCAGTCATGCCAAAAGAGTAGTTGAGCATAAGGGAAGCAGAAAGAATAGTAGCTATCGGATTTGCAATTCCTTTGCCTGCTATATCGGGAGCCGAACCATGAACCGGCTCGTAAAGACCAAATATCTTACCTCTTTCTAATTCATCTCCCAAGCTCGCAGAAGGACACAAACCCAAAGAACCAATTATACCCCCAGCTTCGTCAGAAAGTATATCACCAAAAAGGTTAGGACATAGAACAACATCAAATCTCTTCGGATTCAGAATAAGGTAGTAGCTCATAGCATCTACATAAATATGAGTGAGTTCAACCTCTGGATAATTCCGCGAAACCTCAGAGACAATCTTTCTCCAAAAAGCAGAAACTTCAAGAACGTTTGACTTATCTACTGAAACAAGTTTTTTCTTACGAGAAAGAGCAATTTTAAAACCAAGATGAGCAATTCTTTCAACTTCTTCTCTGTAATATATCATTGTATTTTTAGCGTGGTCTCCGAATTCTCCTCTTGGTTCGCCAAAATAAACATCTGATGTAAGCTCTCTCAAAATGACAATATCAACACCATCTACAACATCTTTTTTCAGTGGGGAGATATGGTGAAGGGACTTGAAAAACTTTATAGGTCTTATATTTGCCCAGAGTTTTAGCTCTTTTCTTATTTTCAGCAAGCCAGCTTCGGGTCTTTTATCTACGGGAAGGTTATCCCATTTAGGCCCGCCGACCGCACCAAGAAACACAGCAGATGAACTCTTTGCTTTCTCAACTACTTCATCTCTCAAAGGAACACCATATTTATCTATTGAACAACCACCAATAAGCTCTTCCTCAAAATCAACCTTTATTCCTTTTCTATCAAAAACAAATTCAAGAATCTTCACAGCTTCTTTTACGACTTCTGGACCTATTCCATCCCCTGGAAGCAGAAGAACGCTGAACATAAATTATTTATTTTCATAGTTTCACCGCCTTTTTGTAAATTTCTCTTTTTTTCTCTTCTCTTGAATGAAAAAACTCTTCAACTAAAAAATTGAAAAAATAAAAAATCATCTGCAAAGCTTTATCTATTCTTCACAATATGGGAAGCTTGAAGAAAATTCTTCTTTCTTTTGTTATGTTTTTTGGATTGCTCTCTCTTCCGGAGAAGGCAAAATCTGAAATAGGCATAGGAATAATGCTTGGAGACCCAACAGGTATCAGTGGGAAATACTGGCTCAGCGAAAAATCTGCGGTAAGTTTAGGAATATCTTGGTCTGTAATAAAAGAGCGCTTGACACTCCTCGGTTCATACAACAAGGAAATAGAAATAAAAACACAAATAAAAGAAGGAAAATTTTTCTTCTACCCCGGAGTAGGGCTTTTCGTAAATATTCCATCTTCATTCGGTATATACATACCTTTGGGTTTAGATTTCAATTTCAAAAAGTATCCTATCAATGTATTTTTTGAAATTGACCCGGGAATAAAAATCTTGCCTGAAACAACCTTTTCTATATTCGGATATATAGGGGCAAGATATGTTTTCTTTTAAATTCCTCTTTGGCATATTAAAACTCAAAGCATAAAACAAGCTCTGTGCCTGTGCCTGCCGTTTAAATTCCTCTTTGGCATATTAAAACAATAGAGGAAATAAAACCTTTTGTTATAATTTCAATGTTTAAATTCCTCTTTGGCATATTAAAACGCAAATGGAAGAAAAAGAAAAATTAAGGAATGAAGTAGTTTAAATTCCTCTTTGGCATATTAAAACCCCCTTTCTGAAACAATTTGAAACAAAAACCCCTATTTTGTTTAAATTCCTCTTTGGCATATTAAAACAAAAACAAATCAAACTCCTTGAACGGCTTATAAAAGGTTTAAATTCCTCTTTGGCATATTAAAACCGCAAAAAAAACCTAATAAAATCAAGGTCTCCGGCTCAATTTTTTCAAAAAATTGCGTCAAAGTTCCAGTAATTATTTTAATCATTTTTTTCAAAAAAGTCAAGCAAAACGAAAAACTTTGGATTAAATTAAAAAATGCTCATTTATGGAATGCAGGCAGAAAAATCATAAATTACAAAAAGAAAACAAGGCAGAGATAAATAAACAGAATTTTCAATCATGCAATTTGAACTGAAAAAACTTTTTATTTAATCAAAATGGTTAGTCATACAAAAACCATATTCTGGTCTGCACTGATATTTTTTTCTCTTTTTTTCCAAAAATGCTCATCTCTTGGAGAAAGAGATAAGGGCATAAAATTTGCAAGTCAAGGAAAATGGGACGATGCAATAGAACTACTTGAAAAATACATACAAAATCAAAAACAAAAAGAACAGATAAAATCAAAATTACCAATAAGTTCAATTTATAAGGTACCGGAATTTTACGAGCTTACAGAAAAAGAAAAAGATGAGCTGATTGATTTTCTTTACGGGCTTTATTATCTGCTCGCTTCGTATCTCGGTAAGGCGGGATTTGACGAAAGAGAACTTATAGATCAAATCATAAAGCTGAAAAATGTTGATATTTCAGATGAACAAGAAAAAGAAAAAGCAAATAAGGAAATGAGCCAGATAGTAAAAGATATTTTCAAAAATTATGATAAGGAAAAACTGAAAGAATTTCTTTTCTTCTGTTTCAAAGCTCAACAGCTCTACGAAGAAGTATTCTACGGAAATACAAAAAATTTAGATAAACCGAATGAAAACCTACCCGAAAACTTAGGAGAACTTGACCCACAGAACGACCAAAAACTCAAAGAGATAAATAGATTAATTAACTCAATAGAGTTTGTCGCAGGAAAAATTTTGACATGGAAATTCATAGTTCAGTCTGTCCTACTCAACCACCCAGATTATTATCTTGGCAAGGAAAAAGATAAATTACCATCAATGTGCTGTACCCTGAAAAATGAGTATCCATACAATACAACTCAACACTCAATAGAAAATATGATGGCAAATGTCACATACGGAATAGGACTGATATCGCATGGTGGAGTAAAGGAAGAGACATTCCAGAAGGCATCAACAAACTACTCCGAGCTTTCTATCGACTTAAAAGGTAAGTTATTGGAAAGGGCTGAAAATGAATGCAGAAAATTCTCTCAAAAATTCTCCGAATCTCTCACAAAATTTCTCACAGAACAAATAGATATTCCAGAAAAAGAAAAAATAGATTTCGTTGCGGAAATCAATAAAGAAGATGGAATATGGCTTTGCCCAAGAGAAAATCTTGATGAATTTTTAGAAGAATTTGCATGCAGAACAACAAATTTTATACAACAAATGCAAAAGGAACTTAAAGATAAAGTGAGACCACTTCTCAATATTGACATAGCTGTAAAGCACGAGAACGAACCAAAATATAAAAACTGTGAAAGTCAAGAAATAGGAGAGACAGAACTCAAAACTCTCACTTTAAAATTGACATTGACACCTGATGCCGATGTAAATACTACACTTTCGGAACTCTGCCAGAAAATAGTGTTTGCAAAACCACTAACAAAAACAATATCTGAAATAGAAAAAGAAGGTCATCAAGGTATATTTCAAGAAGCGATAACAAAATTTGAAGACGCTATAAGTTCTATTTTTAATTTGAGAGAAGAACCGAAAGAATGCTATTTAGAACAGCAAAAATAAAGAATAAGGAGAAGAAAAGATGATCTTGGAAAGCACAATCTTATATTTAATTGTTGAGCTCCTCTGGGAGTACAAAAGCCCAAGGTCTTACTCTATGGGAGGATTAGCAGCATCTCTGCAAGACGCCCAAACATCTTTCTTCTTCAATCCAGCTGGAATGTTCGGGACAAAAAGCTTTGATATTATAACACCAGAAATTTTTATCTCTTACGATACCATCTCATCTGCAAAGGGCTTTGCCGAATCCCTTTCTGACCTGAAAAACCAGGAAAAAACCATTTCACAGGCAAAAAAAATTTATGGTAAAAATTATTCAGCAGGTATATTCACTTTTCCTCACTTCACTCTCACAGTTCAGAATGTATCTTTTGGATTAGGGGTACTTGGTGGAGTTGAAACTGGCACTTCAATTTCTGTCCCATCGAACATAACAGTTCGGAACGCATTTTTCTCAACCCAAGGTCAAGTCCTGCTCGGTTCCGCAGTAGCACTCCTTGATAAATCCCTCATAACAGGAATATCTGTTTCTGCATTCAAAATATCCCAGAAAGCCCAAGTAGAGATAAGAGAAAACGAAGTCGGAGAAAGAATAACCGATGTCTTTCCAGTAATAAATAAAAAACCTGACGAAATCCTCAGCGATATATTATCTGGAAACTGTCAATATCCCCTAAAATGCGCCATAGGTTTTGGTGGAATAAACTTAGGAGTAATCTGGAAGCCACTCAAAAAAGGAATAAACATCGGAATTGATGTGAGAAACATACTTGATCCATCTGAAAAATTTACGGGAGATATAGGAATATCTTATTCAGATAAATTGAGATTCTTCAATTATACATTAGGAGTTGACTTTCAAGATATGTTTTTCGCTCTATCGGAAGATCAAAGCTTTTTCAAGAGAGTTTTCATCGGAGGAGAAGTATCACTTGATACAACACCTATAAAAAGATTTTTCTCAGTCATGTTTGGATTAGGTCAGTTATACTCATCTTTTGGAATAGAACTTAATCTGAAAATCATAAGCATATTAGTAGGAACTTACGGAAGAGAATTGGGCAAAGAAGCATCCGCAGAACAACTACGGTATTACTTCTTCAAACTCTCAATTTGACGAATAATATAAGGTATAACATATTTTTCTGCTTTCTTTCCGTATATAAGTTCTGTATGAGATAGCTCATCTGAAAAGTTAGCGCGAGACAAAATAATATAGTGGTAGTCCAATCCCAGATCACCAACTATATTTAGAAAGTCCCTCACGTTCCACCACCAGACAGCTCTATCACCAGTACTTATCACATAAAAAATCCTCTTCAAATTTGAAACATCAAAGCTATAATATATTTCCGAAAAATCAAATTCAAAGTAATCGGTCTCTTTGATACCCAGAACCTTTTCCTTCATTTCCGAAGATATATTTCCTCTATCTCGGAGATAGAACGAATAAAAAGATGAGATTTCGGAAAAAGGAACAGCAATTAGAAAGACAGCATCAAAACATTTTCTTTCAGATGAGAAAAATGCTGTTCCAGAAAATCCGTGAAACACTCCAACATTAAGGTCAGATGTGAAAGAATTACAGAAGCGCTCTATAATCTTATGAATAGAAAGAACAGAACTCAAAGTTTTTGGGAAAACATAAGATAACTCTTTTGAATCAAATTTTTGCGAAAACGACTTCCAGACATCTCCGGGAAATCCCAAATCCTGAACCAAAAGAAAAGAGATTTTTGATTTACGAAATATTTTGGCTGAAAGTTCGGGCGCATAGTTTTGGTTTGATTGAGGCGTTTGAGCTTTCAAATTTTGTGTGGTTCTGATTACTCTTGAAAATGCGTTATCTTCATACAGGTTTTCTGCTCTTTTGTCTTCGTCGTTTTCTCTTGATGGTTTATAATAAACTCTGGATTTTCCACCCGAGCCGTCCCACTTTTCTATATGGTTCAGAACAACAGGAAAAATCTCTTCAACTGCAAAATCGCTTGCGGTAATATCAACATGACCATAATCTGCCCTGAATCCTTCACCAACACCAGCTAAAACGAAACTTTTATTTTTCGAACCAGATTTCAGGAAAGCTAATTTTACTGCTGGCGGAGTAGCAAGATAATCTTTTACTCCCACAACAAAAAGAGAAGGAACATCAAAAGCGTCAAGGTTGAAACCGAAATCCTCATATCCTATCCCCACCTTCAAAAATTTTTCAAGAACACGAGTTGAAACATCAGCAGTAGCTTTCATCGCACTCTTCCTATAATCTCTACTAACATTATCTATGTTCCATACGAGATACTCAAGGTCAGCAAAAGGTAAAAATAACCTTGAAAAATCAAAAACAGGAAGGAAAAATGATATAAGAGATGAGAAAAAAGAAAAATGAACCCTATCTACTTTTTTGAGCAGGTAAGATAATTCATCAAAGTTCTTTCTGGTCAGTTTGAAAATTTCGAAAGGGGTCCATATAGTATATGGAGATGATATAGCGGTAAAGCTTGCCAAACTTTGAGAGATCTCCGGCTTACGAGAAACTGCAAGGTAAATGACCATACCGCCCATAGAATGCCCGATCCAGTGAACTTTTTCAGAACCCTCAAGTGTCTTGACTTTTTTTATTATTGCTGAAACATCATACAGGTAATCTTCAAATCCGAAATCAAAAGAACCCTTTGATTTTCCGACACCCCGAAGGTCCGGGACATAAACATTAAATCCCTCTTCGGCAAACTTACGAGCCCAATTTATCTTCTCTTCAAAGTACCAATACTTCCCCTGAGTTCCAAGACCATGGCAGAGTATAACCGGGAAGTTCCTTTTTTCTCCTCCTTCTGCTCTAACGAAAAATATGTGAATTTTTCTTCCGTCATCTGTTTCTGCCCATAAACTTTCAGAATAAGCTGACCCAAACGAAAAGAATATGAAAGATAAAAGGAAAATAAAAAAACATGCTGTCTTATAGTACGGTCTTTTGCTTAACATCTTTTTTGTTTTATTTTGGATTTCTCTTTCTCAGGAGAACCTCTCTTTCAATCTCAACAACTGTCTCACCTTTTTGATTTATCCCAACTATTTTGAACTTTACTATACCGGCATCTGGTCTATCTGAATCTCTTTTTTCTATGACTTCTGACCTTGCGTAGAGCGTATCACCGTGAAAGACCGGATTGAGATGTCTTGCATTATAATAACCAATATCACATATAGCATTTTCACTTATGTCTTCTGATGTTAGACCAACAACTATGGAAGTAACAAGCCCCCCATATACCACCCTTTCTGGAAATAACCCCTTACCTTTTTTCATCATATCTTCGTTAAAATGAATTGACGCGGTGTTCATAGTAAGAAGAGTAAACATGACATTATCCATCTCTGTTACGGTTCTGCCTCTTGAATGTTCTATAACATCTCCAACCTCAAAATCCTCAAAGAAATTAGATTTTCCCGTTATACTTGAGTAAATCTTTTCAAGTTCATCTTTTGACAGCTTCATAACTATGAAGTTTTCTGCGAGCTCAAAAATTTACATAATTTCAAAAATTTTACAAGATTTTTCACAAGAAAAATTGAGAAACCTCAAAAAAGTTAAAAAGGCAAAAAAATCAAGAGTATATCAGAGTATCTCCATAGTAAACCATTTCAAAGCTTCCATCTTCTTTCTGGACTATCATTGAACCGTCTTCTGCAATGCCGTAGCAGATTCCAGAAAAACTTTTTCTTCCGGTATCTACTTTTACTTTTCCTCTCCACAGATTATTTTCTATCTCTGTTTTGAGTTTCAGCCATTTTCCCTCGCAAAAATCACCATAAACTTCTGCAAAATATCCAATAAGTTTTTTTGTGAATTCAACAAGGAAAACAGAAGATGGGTTATTGACGATATCTTTTAGAGATATTGATATATCAAGTGGAGATACTTTCACATTGACACCTATTCCTACGACAACAAAGTCAATTTTTTCAGCTTCTCCGAAAGCTTCGGCTATCGTTCCGGAAATCTTTTTAGGTTCCCTTCTTATGACAAAGACATCATTTGGCCACTTTATTTTTACATCGTAAATAGGAGAAAAAGATTGTATTGTCTTGAAAACTGCAAGACCTCCCAAAAGCGATATTTTTATGACTTCCTTTATAGGTATCTCAGGTCTTATAACGCATGAGCCGTAAAAGTTTCCTTCGGGAGATTCCCATCTTCTTCCCAACCTTCCCTTTCCGCTTGTCTGCCTCAAAGCTATAACCCAGAAATTCTCTTTAAGCTTTCTCTTTATAAAAAGTTCTCTCGCAACATTTTGAGTAGAGTCCACTTCATAAAAGAAAATAACTTTTTCCCCCATATTCCCGAGCTCCCACGGGAAAGGTATGTCAGGAGATTCAAGGAGTTTATATCTTTTTTTTATTTCAAAGGAGTATCCGAGGTTTTTGAGATATTTTGCGAACTTTGAGACCGCAGCCCTGCTTATCCCAAGATCCTTTGCTATGTTCTCGCCCGTCTCGTATTCATTCTCCCTCAAAATTTCAAGAAATCTCCTTATTTTATAATTGTAATTGATACCTCTTGCCATATCTGGAACTAATCTTTCTTTTCAGTTTGTTTTTCCTGAGGTTCGTCTTTTTCTAAAAATGGTCCTTGAATGGAATCTTTCAGAACCCTTATTTTGACATCTTTTGAAATTTCAAGAGATACTGTTTTTTGATATATTTCTGAAACTCTTCCGACTATTCCACTTGAGAGAAAAACTATATCGCCCTTCTTGAGATTTTTTATAAATTCTCTCCTTTTAGCTTCTGCACGAGTTTGAGGTCTTATCACAATAAAGTAAAACAAAATAAAAATGACTATAAGCGGGAACAGAGATAGGAAAAAATCCATAATAGTTTAAACTTTTCCACCTCACAAAAATTTTTACTTTTTTTCTGCTTTTTTTGAATTCACGCACTTCAAACACATATCAAAAATGAAAAAGGAGAAAAGTCAAAAAACATAATTAAAATAAAAATTCAGGCATAAAAACATAATGGAAACAAAAAACATAAAGGAAGAGATAAAATTTCTCAGATATTTTTTCTCTTATCTCCTCACACAAAAGAAGTTGGTCATGCTATCGGTGATATTTCTTGTAGGGGGAATATTATCAGAAATATCAATTCCTCTCTTGATAAAAAAAGGAGCAGACAAAGTAATTGACACAAAAAGATTTGAACTTCTTTTACTTTATTCTGGTTCTGTTTTACTCGCAATAATCATCTCAAGTATAAATCATTACTTCCTCATATATTTCACAAATAAAGTTGGACAGAACATAATCTACAACATAAGAAACGAGCTTTTTTCTCATATAATAAGGTTGCCTATGAGCTTTTTTGATAAGACACAGAGTGGAAAATTGGTTATAAGATTGACAAACGATGTTGAGAATCTGAGCGAGCTATTTGTCTCGGGTCTCATAACCTTCACCGCAGATATACTCATAATAGCAGGAATAATCACAGTGCTTTTCATCCTGAACTTAAAGCTAGCTCTGGTATCAATAGCGGTATTCCCAATAATGATAATTGTTGTAATTTTTTTCAGAAAGAAGTCATCGCGAATTTATCTTGAAATAAGAAGGAGAATTTCTGAGCTGAACTCGTTCATAAGTGAGAGCATACTCGGAATAAAAACAATAAAGATACTTCCAGCATACTCTTTTGCTATAAGGAATTTTGAGATGCTCAACAAAAAATACTCAGACGAAGTTGAGAAATCTATAATACTCTTTGCGTTCTTCTTCTCATCTATAATATTTATCTCTTCTATATCTCTTGGTTCTGTGATGTGGTTCGGCGGATTAAAAATTTTAGAAGGAGAAATAGGTTTCGGAACATTCCTTGCTTTCTGGTATGCGGTAAATAAACTCTTTGACCCTATATGGGATTTCAGCGAAAAATACAACATAGTCCAATCAGCAATAGCCGCTACAAAAAGAATAAAAGAGATATTCAGCATACCACAAGAATATGAACACCAGAAAACTCAAAAACCAAAACCCAAAATAGAAAAGGGAGAGATAGAGTTCAAAGATGTATATTTTTCGTATGATGGGAAAAAAACAGTAATATCTAATGTATCGTTCAAAATAAATTCCGGTGAGAAGGTCGCAATCGTTGGACTAACGGGAGCAGGAAAAACAACAATAGCCAACCTCCTTACAAGGGTCTATAAACCACAGAAAGGAAAAATACTGATAGATGGAAGAGATATTGATCAATACGAACTCTCAGAACTGAGAAAAAGCATATCTCTGATACATCAAGATGTATTCATATTCTCACGAAAAGTAAGAGAAAACATAACACTAGGAGAAGATGATGATGAGAAAATACAAAAGATAATAAAAATACTTGAAAAGATAGGAATAGAAATTGACCTTGAAAGAGAGATAGGAGAAGATGGTGGAGGATTATCATCGGGAGAAAAGCAAATAATAGCAACACTCAGAGCGTTATACTTTGACCCGAAAATAATAATATTTGACGAAGCAACCGCATTTGTAGACCCAAACACAGAAAAGAAAATCAACCAACTCATAGATGAGTTGTTCAACGGAAGAACAATTATAAAAATAGCTCATAGACCAGAAACAATAAAAACAGCCCAAAGAATAATCCTTATAAAAAAAGGGAAAGTTCAAGAACTCTCAGCAAAAGAAATAAAAAACATAGAACTTTTATATCAGATTTAAATGCTACCCTACATAATAATAGGAGACCTCAAAATTCCAATATTTTCTTTCGGACTATCAATTGTATTTTTGGTTTTCCTGTTCCTATGCGTAAAGTCAGCAGAAGAAAAAGGTTTAGGAGAAAACACAGGAATAGAAATATCACTTCTCATCTCTTTTTCAACAATAATATTCTCAAAAGTCGCTCTCGGACTGATATATGGATGGAAAATAAGCTCTATTTTGAAGTTCTGGGAAACAGGGCACTCCCTCTTTTCAGCTCTGATTATAGGAACAACAATAATCTTCATATACTCAAAAATAAAAAAATTAGATTTTTATGAGCTTTTATCAGCTCTGACCTATCCAACATTTTTTTCACTTTCCCTTTATAGAATTTTTGTCTGTCTTCCAACAGGTTGCTGTTATGGATTTCCTTCACGATTCGGAATAACATTTTCACCAGAGTCGTATGCTTCCCGCGATCTTGGAGTTTCAGTAGCAAAACTCTTTCCATCACAAATAATAGAGGCAATTCTGTTTTTCATCTGCGGAATGATAATGTATTTCAAGAGAAAAGATAAAGCAGAAAATAACATCCAGCTGTTTTTACTTCTCCTCACCCTCGAAAGAATAATAGCAGAATTTATAAGAAGAGATATAAAAGAAAAAATCATAAAAGCAGGTGATTATGGAATAAGCGTATGGTTGATCTTATCTGTATTGCTCTTTTCAGCGACATCAATTTACTTCAATCTCCTTAAACCGTATATAAAATCTTTCGGAGAGAAAATGAAAGAAAACAGAACAAAAATATTTAAAATTAGCGCCGTTGCTCTACTTCTCTTTTCACAGCTTGTAAGGTGTAGCGATAAAAAATCAAATATTGACCTCTCCGCAGTTGAAAATACTCTCAGGTCAGCATTTTCACTATCATACACATCTCTTTTTATATCATACATTTTCCTGAAAATAAAGGGCTTTTTGGGAAGCTGTATATATAGAGAAGGGGAAAACAAAATAGTCATAGATTGCGAATTTGATATAAGGATTTTATCAGCAGAAAAGATAAAAACAAAAGGAACATGTAATTTCTCATCTTTTCAGAACTCAATAACTTTCTCAAACTGCGAGATTCAGATGAGCGGAACAAACTTTTACGGCGAAATAACCGGAAACACAACATTAAAAGGGGAATCAGATGTCTATATCGACAACGCAACGGTTTATGTTATAAAGAGCTTATACTCAAATTTTACAGCAGAAATAATAGAAACAAAGTCCTCACTTGTGAGTATTCAAGGAGAAAGCACGCGAATTTTTAAAATCGGCGGAAAAATGAGAACAGAAAAAACCGAAATTTCAGCAGAAAACATCTTTTTGCTTGATGAAGGTACAGCAAGGATAGGCATTATGATAAATGGTTCAGTAAGCGTAAAAGTATGCGGTAATTTCAAGCTTGATGTAAAAACAGAAAATTTTGTATATTTTGACGAGCAGGGATGTCCTTACGGCTCAGCAGAAATAAACGGAGAAAAAATCTACTTCTCTGCAAAAGAATTATACACAGAAAACAAAAATACTTCATCTCCTTGCAGAGGAGAAAAATCAGAATGCCCTTTTTTATATTTTTGAATGATGAAAAGCATACTCTACACTTTAAAAGAAACACTCCTTGAAATTTTTCTTCCGCCAATCTGTGTTATATGCGAATCAAAAGAAGGTAAAATGCTCTGTGAAACATGTTTTGGAAAAATAAAGTTCGTAGATGAATTACAAAAATGCCCGAAATGTTCTCTTGTGTTCTACGATAGAGTACCGCAAAAGTGCCCAGATTGCGAAAGATTATCTCCAAAATTCTCAAAGCTCATCTCAATCTTCGTATATGATGAATACGGAGAAAAGCTAATAAGAAAAATAAAATTTGAAAACAAGCTGAAGGTAGTAGAGGAATTTTCAAACATTATAAGGTCAAAGCTTGAAAAAATAGAGTTTGACATAGTAGTTCCGATACCATCTTATACAAGAAAGTGGATAAAAAAAGGATACATTCCATCTCTAAAGATAGCAAGGGTGATTTCTGAAAATCTAAAAAAGCCTATTGTCCCCCTCATAAGAAAATCAAAGGATATTCCGTCTCAGCTTGAGTTGAGCTCAGAAGAGAGATTGAAAAATCCTAAAAATGCCTTTGAAGTTACGGTAAGAAAGATAAATTACAGAAGAATTCTTCTCGTTGATGATGTAGCGACAACAACCGCAACACTATGCGAATGCACAAGAATACTCCTTGAAAAAGGAGCTGATGAGGTCTTCTGCTTCTCACTTGCAAGAACTCCGCTCAAAACATTCTAAAAAATTGATAATTTTATCAAGTATAGAATTCCCAAAAATTTATAATGTAAGGAGGAGAAAAAATATGAACTGGCGGATTGAAAAAGATACTATGGGAGAAGTAAAGGTTCCAGCAGATAAATATTATGGGGCTCAAACACAAAGAGCGGTTGAGAACTTCCCTGTAAGCGGATGGAAAATGCCAGATGAAATAATAAGGTCTCTTGCAGTCATAAAATGGGCTTCTGCAAACGCAAATTTTGAACTCGGACTGATAACAAAAGAAATAAAAGACGCAATATGCAAAGCAGCAGAAGAAATCTACGAAGGAAAACTGAAAGATAACTTCCCCATCGATGTGTTTCAGACGGGTTCGGGAACATCAACAAATATGAATATAAACGAAGTGATAGCGAACAGAGCAAACGAAATTTTAGGATATGAAAAAGGTAGCAAATTCCCAGTACATCCGAACGACCATGTCAATAAATGCCAATCCTCAAATGATGTGATACCATCTGCAATAAGCATATCTGCTACAATAGGAGTAAAAGAAAAACTCATACCATCTCTGAAAATACTTGAAAAAACCCTTGAAGAAAAATCAGAAGAGTTCAAAGAAATAATAAAAATAGGGAGAACTCACCTTATGGACGCAACACCTATAACACTCGGACAGGAGTTCTCAGGATACAAAGAGCAGATCTCCCACTGCATAGAGCTTCTGCAAATGTATATTCCGAGGTTATCTGAGTTAGCTCTTGGTGGAACCGCGGTAGGAACAGGAATAAACGCACATCCGGAATTCCCCAAAAAAGCAATATCGTATATATCAAAGTTTCTCAAGCACGAATTTAAGGAGACGAGAAACCACTTTTTCTCGCAGGCAACACAGGATACGATGGTTGCACTTTCGGGAATCTTAAAACTATGCGCTGTCTCTCTATTCAAGATCGCAAATGATATAAGGTGGCTCGGAAGCGGACCAAGATGCGGAATAGGAGAGATAAATCTCCCCTCTCTGCAACCGGGTTCGTCTATAATGCCTGGAAAAGTCAATCCCGTAATTCCGGAATCTGTAATGATGGTATGCGCACATGTGATAGGTTCTGATGTATCAATAACAATAGGTGGAATGAACGGGAACTTTGAATTGAACACATTTTTGCCTCTTATAGGATACCATGTTGTCAATTCAATAAATTTGCTTTCGGCTTCTGCTGTAAACCTTGCGGAAAAATGCATAAAAGGCATAAAGCCAAATGTCGAGAGAATGAAAGAGCTTGTAGAGTGGTCGTTAGCTCTCGTAACTCCACTCGCACTAAAAATCGGATACGACAAATCTGCTGAAATAGCAAAAAAAGCGGTCGCAAAAGGAAAAACAATAAGGGAAATTCTGAAAGAAGAAAAAATCCTCAGCGACGACGAAATAGATAAAATTCTTGACCCTTACAAAATGATAAAACCTAACGCAGATATAATAGGCTCAGCAGGAGGATAACTTTACAAAAAATTTAATGACAGCTTCCATCTTCTATTAACATATGAACTTATGAAAAAATCAGAGCAAAAGAGAAAACAAGAAGGAAAGAAAAAAATCATAATAACTGTTGATGGTCCAGCAGGATCAGGAAAAAGCACAATAGCAAAAATGCTATCAGAAAAATTAAAGCTATATCACCTCAGCTCAGGAAAAATTTACAGAGCCATCGCTTACCTTGAAATGAATTACGGACTTGAAAAAGCGCTGGAACTCGCAGAAAAACTAAAAATAAGAAAAAACAAAATATTTTTTGAAGGAGAAAATCTTGACGAATACCTATCAAAAGAAGAAGTAGGAAAAAGAGCTTCAGATATATCAGAAATAAAAGAAGTGAGAGAAAAGGTAAATAAAATCCAGAAAGAAATAGCAAAGAGAGTAAAAAAAGGAATCGTAGTTGATGGAAGAGATGAGGGAACAGAAGTTTTCCCTTCCGCTGACATCAAAATATTCATAGATGCATCGCTTGAAGAAAGAGCAAGAAGAAAATATCTTGAATCTGCCCAAAAAGGAGAGAACAAAACTTTTGAGTTCTTCCTTGAAACGATAAGAAAAAGAGACGCACAAGATAGTCAAAGAGCAATATCTCCCCTACGCATTCCACATGATTCTCTTTACATTGACTCAACATCAAAAACTCCAGATGAAGTTCTTGAAGAGATTCTGAATTTTATAAAAACTCAAAAACACGAAATTTTGCGCTCCTTGAACGTGGATTTATAACTATCTCCTCCTCAGAAGGAACTATCGGCTTTTTCGTTATCCTGTGCCCCAAACCATCTTTCTCCCAGCTCAAAAATGTTCTCTTGACAATTCTATCTTCAAGGGAGTGAAAAGATATTATTCCTATCTTCGTCCCGCTCTTTGCAAATTCTGGAACTTTTTGAAGAAAATCAGAAAGGTTATCAAGCTCTCTGTTTATAAAAATTCTGAGTGCCTGAAATGTTTTGGTAGCAGGATGAATCTTCGTATTGTAAATTCCTGCTTTTTTATAAACCGACTCAACTATTTCAGAAAGCTCTATTGTAGTGTTTATATCTCTTTCTTTTCTTCTTCTCACTATTTCCTTTGCTATTTTTTTCGCAAGGCGTTCCTCACCGTACCTATATATTATATCTGCAAGCTGTCTTTCTGAAAAATTCATGACAACTTCCTTTGCTGTCAGCTTTATACTCCTTGAAATACGCATATCAAGAGGTCCTTCGATTCTGAAAGAAAAACCCCTCGTTCCCTCTTCTAAATGAAAAGAAGATATACCGAGATCAGCAAAAAATATATCTGGTTTCCTATCTATTTGAATTTCAGAAAATACCTCATCTATATCTGCAAAGTTGGCTGTTATAAAAAAAATTTCTGGTCTATCTTTTTCATCGACCATCTCAGTGATTTTTCTCTCGGCTTTCTTTATCATTTCTTCATCCCAGTCAATAAGAACCAAAATTCCATCTTTCCCTAATCTTTTTGCGAATTCAACAGAATGCCCTCCTCCACCCGCCGTAAGGTCAACGACAAAATCCCCTCTCTTCGGAGATAAAACTCTTATGACATCTTCTTTCAGAACAGGAATATGCATAGAGAAAAATCAAAATAGTTCTCAGAAAAATTTCAATAAAACATCTTCTTTCCCGCTTTTTTGAGCCGGTTCATTATACCTAAACCTATGCCCCTTTCTTCAACTCCTTCAAAAATAATTATGTCATATGTTTCACCTGCGACAATAAGAAGATTGAAAAGGTTTCTCGCAAAATCTTCAAGAGTTCTTCCCGAAAGTGTAATATCAAATCCCATATCCCTTATTTTCTCTCCTTCCTCCCCCAAATATCTGAAAAGAGCGACAAGAACCTTCTTACCAGAAAGCTTGCTCCTTTCAAATTCAAGAAATTTCAGAATATCTTTTCTGTTCATAAAAATGTAAACATCTGAGTTAGGGGAGTAGTGTTTATATTTTATGCCTGGACTTTTCGCAATCTTCACATCGCTATCCGCAAGAACATCAACTCTTCCTATTTCTTTCTCTATCATCTCTTTTGATATGCCTCCGGGACGCAGAATAACCGGTGGGGAAACCGTCAAATCAATCACCGTTGATTCAATTCCTATTTTAACTTCTCCTTCTATTATGAAAACCTTATCTCCAAAGTATTTTTTCACATGCTCTGGTTTTGTTGCTGATGGTTTTCCAGATATATTGGCACTCGGAGCAGAGATGGGAACAGCAGATAATTCTATAAGTTTTAGCGCAATTTTGTGGTTCGGCATCCTTACCGCAACGGTATCAAGGTTCGCTGTGACAATATCGGGAACAGAAGGATTTTTCGGCAAAACGAGCGTAAGAGGTCCTGGCCAAAACTTATCTATAAGAATTTCTGCATTTTTTGGAATCTCTCTTGCAACGAGAAAAACATCTTCTTTTTTCGCTATGTGAATTATCAGTGGATTATCTTGTGGGCGTCCTTTCAGTTCAAAAATTTTTTTCACCGCATCTTCGTCAAAAGCATTAGCGCCAAGTCCATACACAGTTTCTGTTGGGAAAGCAACAACACCTCCACTGCGTATTATCTCCGCTCCCCTTCTTATCTGCTCTTCTTCCGCAGGAGAAATATCTGAATTATCACAAAACCTCATACTTTAAATTTTTGAGGAATTCTCTGACAAGCTTATGCGACTGATTAACTATGTAGAACTTACCCAAAATCCTTATGCCCAAAGAGTATATATCCCCTAAAAAATCAAGAATTTTATGTCTTACTCGCTCGTTCTGAAATCTCAGTTCCGTATTCAAGGGAGCATCTGTCTCGTCTGAAAATACAATAGCAGAATCAATATCTCCTCCTTTGAAAAGTCCCATAGAAATCGCATTTTTAAGTTCATTTTCATATATGAAGGTTCTTGCAGGAGCTATCTCATCAGGATAAAATGTCTTTTCTGTGAAAACGAATTCCTCTCGTGTAGCTTTCCTCTGGTATACCGCATGAACGAAAAACTCATGATATGGTTCAACTTTTATGTACCCGCTCCCGTCTGAAATTTCAAGCGGTTCAACTACAACGGCATATTTTCGCAGAGAATTCTGAGGTCTGAGACCAACCTGCAACATCCTCTCTGAAAAAATCAAAGAGGAGCCATCAAAAAAAGGAATCTCTCTCCCTTCAATTTCAACCAGAGCATTATCAACTCCAAACGCAAAAAAAACAGAAAGAAGATGCTCTATGTATATGACATCATATGTTGGTCCTCTCAGTGTCAAATTATGGAATCCGGGATAAGTTGTGTTCTGCGAAAGCTTAACTTCTTCACCATCAACGACAAATATTATTCCCGAATCTTCTGGAAGCGGTTTTACTCTTACAGAACATATTTCTCCTGTCATAAGTCCGGGACCGAAAAGTTCAAACTCCTGCGCTAATGTGTGCTGAACCCCAAAAAATAAACTCTTTTCAAGATCATCAATCATAAAAGATAAAGTCCTTCAAAACTATAATTTTACTCCCGGAAATCAAGATAAAACCTTTTTCAAATTAAACTCAACATGAAATTAACTATCATAGCTTTAACAGAAAGTGTAAATCAACAGTCAAGTCAAAAATTCCCGTATAAAATAACATCAATAAACCGAAGCAGTAAAATTAAATTAAGCTGAGACCCCTAAAAAGGGCTCAGACTAACAATTTATGAGAACCGCTCAGGAAATAGTAAATCTCAAAGGCAAAAAGAAAATAATATGTCTTACCTCTTATTCCTATCTTTTCGCAAAGATTGTAGATGAAACAGGACTTGTTGATGTAATACTCGTTGGAGATTCTATGAACGAAGTTTGGTTCGGAGAGAGAAACACAACAACAATTCCCCTTGATGTTATGATATGGTGCGCAAGAAGTGTGAGAAAAGCCGTAAAAAATGCCATGGTAGTATTTGATATGCCGTTTGGAACATTCTGGTCAAAAGAAGTCGCTCTCAAAAATGTTGTGAAAATAGTAAAAGAAGCAGACCCTGACGCGGTGAAAATTGAGGGAGGAAAAGATGTATCAGAAATAATAAAAGAAATAGTTAAAATCGGAGTGCCGGTCATGGGGCATATTGGACTTCTACCTCAACGAGCGAGAATAACCGGGTATAAAAAACAGGGAAAAGAAGAAGAGAGCGCAAAAAGAATTTTTGAAGATGCTCTGTGTGTAGAAGAAAGCGGAGCGTTCTCGGTAGTGCTCGAATCAGTTGAATCAGAACTCGCAAAAAAAATAACCCAATCTATAAAAATACCAACAATAGGAATAGCTTCCGGACCATACTGCGACGGTAAAATAGCAGTGCTTGAAGATATAGTTGGACTTACCCAACCACCCCCGAAACATATAAAACCATACGATAATCTTGCCGAAAAAATATATAACGCGGTCATAAAATATGCAGAAAACCAAGAATAACACAAAAACATGAAGGTGATAAGAAAAATAAAAACGATGCAAAGAGAAATGGAAAAACTGAGGAAAAAAGGAAAAAAAATAGGTTTTGTACCAACCATGGGATACCTGCACGAAGGACACATAAAACTTATAAGAGAAGCAAGAAAAAAATCAGACATCGTTGTCGTAAGCATATTTGTAAACCCAACCCAGTTCTCCCGAGGAGAGGACTACGAAATTTATCCAAGAGATGAAAAAAGAGACCTTAAAATATGCAGAAATGAAAAAGTAGATTATGTGTTTTTGCCGGAAGTCAAAGAGATGTATCCTGATGGATACGAGACATTTGTTCAGGTAGAGGAACTTCAAAAACCTCTCTGTGGGATGTTCCGTCCCGGACACTTCAGAGGAGTCGCAACTGTTGTATCAAAACTTTTCAATATAGTAAAACCGCACCTTGCGTTTTTTGGACTGAAAGATTATCAACAAGCACTCATAATAAAAAAACTTGTAAGAGATCTTTCATTTGATGTAAAAATAGAACTCGTTGAGACAGCAAGAGATTCAGATGGTCTCGCTCTATCTTCACGCAACGAATACCTCTCAGAAGAAGAAAGAAAATTAGCTTCTTTCATACCACAAGCTCTCATAATGGCAAAAAAGATGATAGATAATGGCGAGGAAAATCCACAAAAAATAAAATCAGAATGCACAAAGTTCCTTGAAGAAAAAGGAATAAAAGTTCAGTACTTTGAATTAGCAAACCCAGATACCCTTCAAATACAAACCGAAAAGATAGATAAGAAAAACTATCTTGTAGCTCTTGCGGTGTTCATAGGAAAAACTCGGCTCATAGATAACTTTTTTGTAAAAAACGGAAAGATTTTTAACTTTCCGAAAAAACAAAAGGGGGAGGAGTAAAATTATGGCGATGAGGATTCTTTTGAAGTCAAAAATACATAACGCAATTGTAAAAGACGCTAATCCCGAATACGAAGGTTCTATAACCATACCGAAAAAGCTCATGGAAGAAGCAGATATAATAGAAGGAGAACAGGTTCATATATATAACATAACAAACGGCAATAGATTGATAACATACGCTATTGAAGGTCAAGATGACACCACAATAGCAATAAATGGAGCAGCAGCTAAACTCTGTTTCCCATCAGACAGAATTATAATAGTAGCATACGGAATCTACACAGAAGAAGAAGCAAAAACACATAAACCTAAAATAATCGTAGTAGATAATAACAACAGAATCATAAGAAAAATAGGTAAATAAAAATCAAAAAGATAAATTAGTTCAGGAGTAGATATTTCAACTCCGGAGGAAAAAAATCAGATATGTAAGTTTATTTTTTGTTTTATCTTGACAAAAAAATCTGAAAACCAGTAAAACCACTCGCTTATCTAATTAAATTAAGAAAAATAAAATACCCGGAAAAAATGCTTGTTGTTCTTAAAATAGGTTCATCTGTTCTTGAAAAAGATGGCAAACCAGATGAGAAAATATTTGATGGAATATCAAGTGTCATAGGCGATTGTCTGAAAGAAGGTAAGGCGAAGTTTGTGGTCGTCTCGTCAGGAGCTATGTTGTTTGGAGTAATGGAGACGAATTTGAAAAAAGCAGAAAATCTGATAAGGAAGCAAGCTCTTTGTGCGATCGGACAGCCAAAACTGATGAACATGTGGGAAAAATCTCTCTCAAAATACGGTTTAAAGCCCGCCCAAATCCTTCTCATACACGATGACTTTGCATCAAAAGAAAGAAGCCAAAATGTCAAAAACACAATAGAAGAAATAATAAAAATGGGCTTTATACCAATAGTAAATGAAAACGACCCCGTATCAACAGAAGAAATAAAACTCGGAGATAATGATTTCCTTTCGGTATATCTTTCCGCCCTCATTAACGCAGAAAAACTAATCATAGCATCAGATATAGATGGAGTCATTGATGAATCAGGAAAAGTAATTGAGGAAATAAACTTCGAAGATAAAGAGATATGGAAGAAAATCAAAACGATAAAAAGCAAAAAGAGGGTTTCATCAGGGGGAATAACATCAAAACTATCCGCAACAAAGCTCGCATCTGAATTCGGAATAGAATCATTCATAATCAACGGGAAAAAACCAGAAAATATAAAAATGGCAGTTGAAGGGAAAAGAGTTGGAACAAGAATAATTCCAGGGAAAAAATATCCAAAAAAAATCCTTTGGATAGGAAATGTTCTGAAATGTAAAGGGAAATTAGAGGTAGATGAAGGCGCTTTCAACGCTATAATCAGTGGAAAAAGCTTGCTCCCATCGGGAGTAATAAAAGTTTCAGGGAACTTCTCACGCGGAGATATGATAGAGCTTGAGTTCAACAGAAAAACCTTCGCAAAAGGAATATCAAACTACTCCTCAGCAGAAATAAACCTTATAAAAGGGAAAAAAACCTCTGAGATAGAAAGAATTCTCGGATACAAAAGGGAAGACGAAATAATACACCGAGATAACATGATGATTCTTTTAGATTAAGCTCAAATCAACCATACCCACAATAATTAGAGAATTTATCTCAAAAAATAAATAAAATAAGAATAATAAAAGAAAGCATGCTTTTTATGGTATGCAAAGAAAAAAAACAGAACCCAAAAATTTCACATCAGAGAAAATCATTTTTACAGCAGTGTTATTTTTTTCAATCATCTATCCGATAAGAACTTATGGAATTGAAAAATGCTCAACCAGATTAATCATAAACGAAAAGCAATCGTTTGAATGCTCTCAAATCACAAAATCCCAACAGAACGAAAAAAAAGATGATTACATAGAAAATTTAAAATTCGCAAGAAAAATATGTGCATTACTTGAAGATTGTCCCTCTATATACGAAACCCAAAACATACTCAAAGCTCTCATCAAATCAGGAGCCATCTCTGACTTCAAAATACTGACCGATGAAGATAAAATTCAGATAAAATTAGAAAAGAGAAAGTTCATAAAAAAAGTGATGGTCAAAAACGAAATAAGAGATAAAAAATTAGTGAGAGAGATAAATGCAGAACTCAAACGAAATTTTGAAAACAGATTTTTTCAAGAAAACCTATCCGAGATCTGCAAAGATATATTGAGAAAATATGGAATAAAAAATCCGACATGCGAGACAGAAATAAAAAACGAGATACTATACCTGAAAATCAAAGGCGAAATCGAAAAAATAAATGAGGTAATACTAAACATACAAGACGAAAAAATAAAAGAAGAAATAGAAAAATTCGCAGAGGATATTATAGGAGAGGTAGCTTCAGAATACAAGATTAACGAAGCAGAAAAAAAATTAAAGTTGAAACTCAATGAACTCGGTTTCTTCAAAGCTCAAATAAAAATCACATATAATAATGATAACAAATTAGAAATATCAATTTCACCCGGAAAAATCCATGTAATTTTTCTCTGGATAGAAAAAGCAGAGAAAATCGGAATTGATACAGCAGAAATAAAAAAGAAAATTGTTCAAATTCCAAATATATCAGAAGTAAGCGTCAAAAACCTGATATACGATGAACTCAAAAAAGAAGGCATTACGGTAAAAAAAATAAATTATGAAGAAACCGAACTTGAAGACCTTGTTATAATAAGCATAAACGTTGAGTTAGAAAAACTCTACTATCTTTCTGAATTCAGCATAGTCGGACTTGAAAAACTGAATGAAAATGAGATAAAAAGAAAAATAGGAGTTGATACAACAGGAATAATAAACCTCTTCTATCCAAGATATGCTCTGTACTCAGAAGATAAAATAAAAGGTCTCATAAAGTCAATAATTGAATACTCCAAGACAAAAGGTTTTGATAACTTCAAAATAGAGAAAATAGAGAAAAGGATAGAAAAAGACAAAATGTATGTGAAAGTATTTGTTAGTGAAGGAGAAAGAACAGTAATAACATCTTTTGAAACAATAAACTTTCCAGAAAATATAAGCCATCTTATTCCAAAAACTCCTATCTTCTATGACTCCAATCTAATAAGAGAAATAAAAGAAAAGTTAGAAAATTACATTGCAGAAAAAGGATATATGAAATTCACAATAGTAGTATCTGAAGTAAGAGAAAATCCAAAGTTGAAAAAAATCGTTTTCACCTATGTTGGAGATGAAATAAAAAGCAAGCTATCAAAAATATTCGTAGATTCAAAAACATCTGAAGAATACATAAAAAAAATTTCTGCTATAAAAGAAGGAGAAATATTATCTTCTAAAAAAATAAAAAACGCAGAAGAGGAAATAAACAGAACTCAGTATTTTTCAACAGCAAATATGGTTTTTTCAAAATTCGGAGAGGAGAATGAAAGCAACTTTATTAAAAACCAAAGCGAAGATAATGAAAATTACCAGGAAAGATACAACTATTCTACAAAAAATAAGTACATAGGTATTTTTTACTTGAAAGAGGGAGATTTAAATGAGCTTAACATTTCAGGCGGAATATCTTCAACAGAAGGAGCAAGATCAGAAATTCAATTTGTAAGAAAAAATATGTTCTCAGATGGATTAGACCTGAAAGCAGGAGCCAAAGTTGCATATTGGATTTTTCCCGTAGGCAGAGAATACGGCTTAACATTTTTGGGAGCAAGGTCAGAAATAACAAGAAGAAAATTGTTTTATGATACCGACTTCTCATTTCTTATATCTCCCTACTACATAAGCACTTTTCTTTACACAGTCCAAAAACCCCTGAGCACATCTCTTATATTTTCATACTCAAAAGGAAACATCAAAATATACTTCCCTTTCTCTTTTGAGTTCAGGAGTTTAAAATCGTGGATTTTTGAGCTAAAACCAGAAACCCTGAAATTAAACAATATCATCTTCTTCTCTCCATCTTTTCAGTTCGTAAAATCATTCAGCACAAATCATAAAACACTTTTCAGTATAAAAACAGATACTATAAAACCTATTTCTGAAAGCTTATCTGAAAGAATTGAAGGAATATTTGAGTATTACAATATAAAAAAGTTCTGGGGAATAGGTCTCATCTCATCAGCAGGACTTTTGCTTTATAGCAGTATATTCACAGTCCCAATAGAAAAAAGATTCTTTTTAGGTGGTATAGGAGGTCCAAGAGGTTATCAGGAAATCTCAATATATCCAAAATATATTTACACAATTGAGGGATTAGAGGACTCAAGAAAGCCAGAAAAAAAATTCATCATAATGTCAGAGTTATATCTTCCTCAAATTCTAATCGCAAGACCATATTTTTTCTTTGATATAGGAGATGTATTTCATGATTTTTACAAAGTAAAGCTGTACAAGGGTGTTGGACCGGGAATATTAGCCGAAACTCCGTTTGGAACTTTCAGGTTAGAAATCGGCTATGGAATAGAAAGAAAAACTTTCATAATTCACTTTTCTGTTGGTCTTTTCAGAAACATAATGTGAAAAAACAAAAAAGCATTTTATCTTTTAAAATTTAAATCGGAGGTATAAACGATATGGCAAAGTATGTTATACTGACAAAAATAACATCTGAGGGGCTTGAGACATTAAAAGAAAATCCAAGTAGAATAAAAGAAGTAAATGAGGAGATAGCTAAAAAATATGGTGTGAAAGTACTTCATCAGTTCATAGTTATGGGACCTTACGACTTTGTCAATATAGTTGAGGCACCAAGCAACGAGGCGGTCGTAAAAATGGCTATTGACCTCGGCTCGCGCGGAACAATCCAAACCTTAACTATGCCAGCAATAGAAATAGAAAAACTCATAGAAGAACTGAAAAAGAAGTGAAATCAAAAGAGCAAAAAACAAATTCACTCAATCAAAAAACCTCTCTATCTCTGAAATATCAACATTATTTTTCACACACTCGGTCCATCTTGAAATTTCTCTTTCAAAAAGCTCTGAAAACTTCTCTTCTTTATCTATACCGAAAAACCTAATAATGGAGTTTCTGAAATCATCTTGCCAGAATATAGCATGAAGAGATGTCCCAAATACAAGCCCTTCAGAAAAAAACTCAAAGGGCAAAATTCCGTGTCTCATGTTGAAACCCCGAACCGGTCCAGAAAACCAAACCGTCTGAAGGTTTATTGTCTTCCACCCAAGAGTTTTTTCAGGAGCAAAATACACCTTGCCTTTTATTATTCCTAATCCTCTGGTTTTACCAACGCCCTCAATTGAAAAGTTATCTTCTATCTCATCAAACATCATCTCGTATCCCCCACATATCCCTATGAGAATTGATTTTCTCTTTCCTGATTTTATTTCTCCGGCAAGCTTGCAAATCTTTTCTGCAAAACCTGATTTCCTCAAAAATTCAAGGTCGTAAAATACATTCCTTGAACCGGGAAGAATAATCACATCTGCATTATCTAAATCATACGGAGAAAAAGCCCATGAAAAATCAACATAATACGATAGAACAAACGGATAAAAATCAAAAAAATTAGAAATGTATGGAGTTTTGACCACCCTTATTTTCAGCTTTCTTTCTTCTTCTCCAAAATTAAGATGCGAAAATTTCGGTCTTGAAAAACCCATCGAGTCCTCTTCAGGAAGTTTGAGGTCTTCAAGATAAGGGATTACACCAATAATCCTCCTTCCCGTTCTTTTCTCTATAAAATCTATTCCTTCTTTAAGGAGCGATTTATCTCCATACATTTTGTTTATGATAAAACCGGCGAGGAGTTCTCTTTCCTTTTTTTCAAGAAGCTCGTATGTTCCTACAATTTTTCCAAAGACCCCTCCGCGCTCTATATCTGAAACAACAAAAAAAGGAATATCAAACCTCTTGCACAAATTCAGGTTAGAAAAATCAAACTCCTTCATATTTATTTCAGAACAACTCCCAGCCCCTTCAACTATTATTCTCTTTTCTCTCTTTATAATATCCTGAAAAATATCAAAAACTCTATCACGAATTGATTTTTTTATGTTGCTCCAGTATTCATAAGAGGACTTAACTCCAAGAGACCTTCCGTTAAATATAACATCCACTCTGTTTTTATCAACTGGTTTTAGAAGAACAGGATTCATCTCACGAGCGGGATTTCTGCCAGATACCAAAGATTGATATGCCTGAGCAAAAGCAATTTCACCTGAATCATCAGTCAAAAATGCGTTCAGAGACATATTCTGTCCCTTGAACGGGAAAGATGAATGAAAAATCCTGCACAAAGCTGAAACAAGATGAGTCTTCCCCGCATCAGATTCAGTAGCTAAAATCGCAACAGGCATGATTTCCAAACCAACTCAATAAAGGTTAAATCAGAGAGAAAAATTTGATTGATTATATCTTTCAATCACGAAGTACCCAACAAATATTTCTCTGCCCAATATGTATGCATAAGCTTTCCCAAGATAAAGATCGTTATTATCTTCAAAGGGTTGAACGAGATAATCTCGCAGAACTTTTGACGGATCGTAAAATGGGTTACCACCTTTCCCATAGTCAAGCAAAAGTGCGTGAGGGTAAAGGCGGTGGTGCGGAGAAAACTCTGCTGGATAAACCTTGAAAAAACCATGTCTTTTTGGAGAAATATCATCAGGCAGAGCGACCCATGGTTCAGTTTGAGAGTTCTGAGCAACAAGAACATTATAACCTATTATCTCGTCTCCGAACTTCACAAAGCCCTTTTTGAATTTGAGGATTCTGCCAAGCTTTGGCAAAAGTCCTATGTTATGCCCTCTGAATTCCCAACCTATAAGATTTGCGGGGTCTGGTCTTTTACCAACGAGCATTAACGCTTCAAGAACAAACGGAGGAACCTTCAGGAAGCTGTAAAAGTTCATTTCAGCAGGCATTTTTTTACCTCCTCATAAAATTTAATCTTCAAAGAAGTCCCATCTCTTCATACCATTTCACTGTTTCTCTCATGCCCTCTTCAAACTTCGGATACTTGAACTCAAAGCCCGTTGATTTGAGCTTACGAGTTGAATACTTCATATCGTATCCGAACATAAACGAGAACTCAAATTCCAAACCACTTTTGACTTTGAGAACCTTTTCAAGCAGAAAAGACAGACCTATTATTCCTCCTCTTACAAGCTCAACAGGCATTGGGGGAAGAAGATAAAACGGCTTATCGAATAACTCAGCTGCAAATCTCATAACATCTATTGCAGTCATATTGCTATCATCGTTTATTATGTAGTCCTCTCCTTCTGCTTGGGGGAGCTGAGCAAGGTGTAAAGCAGCACGACAGACATCCACTGCATGAACAGTAGGAAATGAAAAGTTAAAATTAGAAGGAATTGCCAGAAACTTCAATCTCTTGAAATTTCTCAAAGAATTTAAGAACATGTAGCTTTCTCTTGGACCATAAACAGCAGTAGGTCTTATTATAGTGACCGGAATTTTAAATTTTCTGTAGTATTGCATAGCTGTTTTTTCTTCGAGGAACTTACTCAAAGCGTATTTTGTTGGAGGGGCAACGAGTGATTCTTCGCTTATCACTCCTCCATCTTCTGGCAGAGCGTAAATTCCGTTTGTGCTCCAGACAACAACTCTTTTCAAAGAAGAGTTTTCACTTCTTAAAATCTCTTCAAATATATTCTTCGTTCCTTCAACATTCACCTTGTAGAGAGTTTCCCAGGGAACATCGTATTTTAAGATAGCAGCTATATGTAATATGTAATCGGCATCAGAAAATACACCGCGCAAAGTTTCTGGTTGAGTCAAATCACACTCGGCAATTTCGTCTGCTGTCTTTTTTACGATTTCCGGAAATCTTGATTTACCGAACTCATCTTTGCCTTTGAAAGCAGATGGTAGGTCGCACGCTCTTACTCTAAAGCCCATGCTCTTTGCTATCTCAACAGCCCACGAACCTATAAATCCACATGCCCCTGTTACAACCACCAATTTCTGCTTCTCTTCAACCTTCTTACGAACTTCCTCTTTGCTTGAAGGAAGCTCAAATATAGATAACTCCTTTTCCTCTTTTTCTTGCTTTGGCTCTTCAACTTTTAACTCTTTATGAACTTCCCTTTCCTCTTTACTAACGACTTTTTTCTCCTTAACTGTCCTTTTCTTCCTACTTTTCTTTTCCTGCTCTTCCATAAAAAATCTCCTTTTTTATACTTGAATTCAAAAAGTTAAAAACAGCTGAAAAAATCATAAAAAAAACGAAAAATTTCAAAAATACTTTTTGATGGTTGAATTTGATTTTGAAAACATACTGAAACTCAGCATGATAGATATTCCGGAGGAGAAGAAAAAATTTTTCAGAGAACAAATAGAGAAGATAATAGATTTTTTCAACATTATCAACGAGCTAAAACTTGAAGAAGTTGAGCCAACACAGTGGAAATTTGAAGAAAGCCAGAGATTGAGGGAAGATATTCCAAAGATTTTTGAGAATATAAAAGAAATAATAGAAGGTTTCCCGAAAAAAAGAGATAGATTTACGGTAGTTCCACAGGTTATAGAATCAAGTTAAAAACCTTTTTTCACGGTACCACATAATAGAGCTTTTTAATCCTTCGTACGCTTCAAAGTCGGGCTGGAAACCAAGTTCTCTTTCTGCCTTTTCGTATGTGCAATACCAATTTTTCTGAGCCAACCTCAAAAGTGTATCATAAGATACAATCTCAAAAGGCAATCGCTCCTTAAAAGAAGCAGGGATCAACTTCAAGAAATTTGCGAACGCAATCATTAATTTGCGCGGTACCACAATCTTCCTTATCTTTTTTGAGAACATCTGAAAAGATATAGAGTTCAAAAGTTCAAAAATCTCTTCAAAGTTATACATTTTTCCATCGGAAAGATGATATGCTTGACCCGAAATAACATCTTTTTCTGCCGAGAGAATGTGCGCCTTTACAACATCTGAAACATGAACAAGAGAGAAAACAACTTTTGGAATAAGGGGAAAAGCAACTTTGAAAGCTAACTGAAAAAGAGGCATAAAACCTAAATCAAGTGGTCCATAAATAGCAGTCGGACGCAATATAACCACATTCAAAATGTTCTTGTACGTAAGAAGAAAATCTTCTGCCTTCCTCTTACTTTTTCCGTAGTCATCAACAGGATGAGGAATATCATCTTCTCTTATTGGTTCGGAATCTCTGCCTGGACCAACAGATGCAAGAGTAGATGTGTAAATAAATTTTAACTTCCTACCAGATTCTAAAATAACTCTGACGAGATTTTTCGTCCCCTCAAAATTCACCTTATAGTACCGAGAAATGTCATGAGATGAGATAAGTCCAGCTACATGAAAAACAACATCAACTCCCTTGAACATATTGGGATTCAAACTTTTAGGGTCTGTAATATCTCCGTAAAATACTTCTACATCTTCTGGTAAAGAACCTGCCTTTTTCTTATCTCTTACAAGACATCTCACAGAATAACCTTTTTTCAGAAGAGATAGGAGAAGGTTATTGCCTAAAAAACCAGTGGGACCTGTCAGAAAAGCAACCATAGAAAATAAATTTTGCCAAAACAAAAGAGATAAAATAAAAAACAAAACCAATCCAGAACAAAAATAAAAGGGATTAGTTCAAGAAAAATCAGAATTCATATGCAACAAGACCAACTATACCGAAAACATTTGATTTTTTTGTAAACTGCTCCCCAGGTCTTTCAAGTTCTTTCAATCTTTCTCCTACAAAGAGATAACCTAAACGCAAAGATAAAAACAAGTTATGTTGGGTATCATTACCCTTTTCCTTCAGTAAATAATTTCTTATCTCAAAGTCGGGCTCAAATCCTAAAAATTTCCACTTCTGACTATCCCATGCGATGAGCAAAGAAGGAATAACAAAAACTCTTTCTGTTTTCACGGTAAAAGATAGTTTTGAGTAGAAAGCGTTCCAGACCCTGCGTGATTCAAGAACATCAGTATAACCCTTCTGAGATGGCTGAGGAAATTTTTTTCCGCCGACAAACTGAAAGAGCAAAAGAGCTGGTCTATAATTAGGGTCAAAAGTAAAAGCGTTTATCTTCGTACCTCTTCTATTGGTATCAAGGTCAAATTCATTATCTGCTGATGGTGGGGAAGCATATGCGACTTCTAAAACTGGGAAAAACCTTGAGAAATTATATCCCACTCTCCCGACAGCCCCAAGAGAATTTATGCTTACTGTTTGGTCTCTGTATGGAGTAAATGAACCAAAAAGCCCAGCGATTTCTGTGCCGAAATAAAATTTTCGTGGAGTGAGTTCAGAGTATAGAGAAATGAAAAACGCGCGAGAATTTGTAGCCCATTGGCTTCGCATAGTTGAATAAGCACCACCTTTATATGCTTCATCTTCGTAAAGAACAGCAAATCCTATGTCATCTGTATCAGCGTCAAGAAGGTCTCCCGCCCCCTGCTGAAGAACCGTCCCTTCAACCGCCTTATCAAAAAACAGAGCGGTTATAATTTTTGATTCCTCTCCAAAAGGTTTTGTAGCAAAAAGAAATCTGGCAAATGTATCCCCAAAATCATCGTATATCCTATCGCCCGAATTGACAGACATACCAAGTCCCCAATGAGAAGGAACAAAACCAAGCATAAAAAGACCAATTGAAGTTCTCGCTTCCAAATAAAGCCTTTTTACCTTCAAGGGAGGAATATCTTTCCCGACAATATCGTTCAGAGATACTGTTTCCGCAAGAGCTGAATCAGCAGCTCCCTTAGCGTTAAAACCCCAAACCACATTATCTAAAAGGTCTATCCTTCCTTTCAGCTTCAGATTATCTGTACCAAGAGAGAAATTAGTCATAGACCTTGAGTCAATATATCCTATAAGGGTATCCACCCCCTGCAACTCAACAATAGTTAAGTTGCTGAGAAGTTTCGGACGAGTTCTGAAGTAGCCGTTCAGTTCAAGTTCAAAACCCAAAACAAAAAGAGACGATAAAAGTAGCATAAAAAAAGTTTAAAAAAAATCTTCTTTGATTTTCCAGTTTCTTTGAAAATTTTCTGTTATTTGTCTGATAAAAATATGAAAAAAACAACGAGAAAAAATAAAAAAACGAGCGCGGAGCAGAGTTGCTTTTTGCTCAATCTTCTCTGCTCCGCAATATTTGCTCCTTTACCTTGAACCCTTTTCCTCAAGCTTCATAAGGTCCTCAACCCTTATATACTTGCTCTCACCACCAAAAAGAGTCCCTTTAACTCTTCTCTTGACCCTTTCAAGAGCAACATCGTATACTTTTTGAGGTAAAGGTATATAACCAACCTCTTTTGAGAGTTTTGCAGAGTTTTTTATATAGAACTCAATAAAATCAAAAACGAACTTTTTATCTAAGCTCTTCACATTCACATATATAAAAAGAGGTCTTGATAGCGGAACATATTCGCCCTTATACACAGTTTCCTCAGAAGGGAGAACTGGCTTTTTAGTAATTGGATTAACTATTGGAACAGCTTTCAGAGTATCTTTGTTTTCAAAGTAGTATGCGACACCGAAGTATCCTAATGCGTATTTTTCTTTTGCAACACCCTGAACGAGAACATTATCATCTTCACTTGCAACATAGTCCCCTCTGCTTGAACCAGCTTTCCCTACTATCACCTCCGTGAAGTAGTCAAAGGTTCCTGAATCTGTTCCTGGTCCGAAGAGTCTCAGGGGAGCATCTGGCCAGCTGGATCGTATATCAGACCACCTCATCACTTTACCCTGCGCAGATGGTTCCCACATCTTCTTCAGTTCTTCAACGGTAAGATAATCAACCCAGTTATTTTGCGGATTAACAACAACAGCCATAGCGTCATAAGCAACAGGTATCTCAATATACTCTATTTTATTTTTCTCGCAGAGTTCTATCTCAGATTTTTTTATCGGACGCGAAGCGTTTGATATATCTGTTTCACCACGGCAGAACTTTTTGAACCCTCCACCCGTTCCAGATATTCCAACTGTGACCTTTATATCTTTGAACTTCTTTTGGAACTCCTCAGCAACTGCTTCGGTTATAGGATAGACCGTACTTGAACCATCTACCTTTATTATTTTTTCCTGAGCATATAGTGTATGATATACGAGGGTCAAAAGAGCTAAAACCGATGATATAGCGGTTAATATCCAAGGTAACCCCGTATTTTTTTGTTTTTTGTTTTTATTTCCCTTTTCCATAGTTTATTTCACCTCCTTTCTTTTTTTAGAGACATTTGCTTTATGGTTTTATTTTACTACAAATTGGAGCTGAACTCTGATAAGGTTCCTCTTCTCATTAAAAGTCGGATCAGAAATAAAAGAGTAATCAGCTTGAACTTTCAAATTATGACCATGAAAGTAATATGAAGGACCAGCAGTTATTTCCCAGATATTCTTTTCACCTTTCGGAGATATGAGCGAGTATCTCAAAGCAAAACCGAAGTTTTGAAAAACAACAGATGGTTGAGCTCTCAGACCAAAAGCTTCTCCGAAATCTCTAAACTTAGCATATAGACCTTCTAACTCAAGTCCAACAAAGTCCCACCATATTTTCAGGTCTGATTCTCCTTGAAGAAGAGTTCCACTGCTTCTCAGATTTCTTTCCTGAATAACATACCTTTTTATAAAATCAGAAAGGTCGCTTCTGTCTGTTATCTTTATTGATTCAGCGGTAGATAAAGGGAATACAGCAACAGAACCTCCGATATTTACAGCTTTTTCACCTTTGAGATTCGGCTGATCGTAAATGAATTTTCCAAGAGGAGATAGCTCTAACCTTGCGGTATAAAGAAGGTTTTTAGACGGTCTTACAGTAGGGTCTAATCTTGTTATATTTCTTCCAGCACCAGTAAAAGCGCCAAGGCGAAGTTTATATTTTTCTGGTCCAAAGGAAACATCAACACCTATATCTCTTCCCAAAAAGAAGTACTCGTTGGTTATGCTTCTTTCTACGAGTTCAAGTTTTGAAGAAGATGTAAGTTCTTCTCTGTTGTATGGGACTTTGAACTGTCCTAATGTCACTCCGAAGATTTCCAAGGGTTTGATAGTAAGGTATAGGTCTCGCAAGCTCAGGGAGCCACCTTCAACTGTAAGTTGCTCGTAGTATTTTATCTTTTTTGAAAAGAGAAAGCCATCTAATATTATTCTTGCTCTTCGAATAGAGAAGCCGAATGAGTTATTGCTATCTTTTGTGATGTAGGAGCCAAGGATTTGACCTCTGAGTTCAAGGTCTGCCGATGCGGTTTCCCCGCTATATATACTAAGACCTATAACTAATAATGTTAATCCAACCATAAGTTATACCTCCTTTTTGTTTTTTTTGTTTTTTGACATTTTGAAATCTCTCTGTGGAGGAAAAAGAAATTGATTGAAAAAATTGAATTTTTTCCTTGAAAGTTGTTAATATAATTAATGTAAATAAGGCAATATTACTTTTCATCTACCTTATCCTCCTTTTGAATATATTAAAATGCCCTCTGGGTTTGCCCCCTTCTTCCCAGAGGGCTCTTATAACCTACAACACCTTAAACAAATACATTTCTCTATAAAAAATCAACAGCAAAATAAATTTTCTGCCAGCCAAAGCAAATTTTACTACATATTTTTTTGATATTTATCTTACACCTTCGGTTCAAACATACTGAAAATCTTTGAGATAGTTTTTGATAAAATTTTGTTTTGAACTCTTCTCTCTGAAAGAATATGTTGTACCGTAGTTGCAATTTTTCAATTTAAAAATAAAATTTTTTCTGGTGAAATTTTCAAAAAAACTTTTCTTTTCAAAAAACGAAAAAACAAAAAAAAGAACTAAAAAGGAAATTATGAACGGAGGAGAAAATTCCCAAGAAATACAGCAAGACATTCTTTCATACCTCTCAAATGAGATAAAAGGGAGATTTGGAGTATTCAGAATAAAATCAAAAGATATATTTGAAAAGTGTAGAAGATTCAAAATAGCAGAGGAAGCAAAAAAGCTCGGGTTCTATCCATACTTCCTTGAGTTTGAAAAAAATGAGGGACCAGTAGCATATGTGAAAGGAGAAAAAAAGATAATGCTTGGCTCAAATAATTACCTTGGGCTTACCCATCACCCGAAAGTAAAAGAGGAAGTGATAAAAGTCGTAAAAGAATACGGAACAAGCGCTACTGGTTCAAGATTTCTAAACGGAACTTTGAGAATGCACAGAGAGCTTGAAGAAGAACTTGCAGATTTTGTCGGGAAAGAAAAAGCTCTTGTGTTCTCAACGGGCTATCAGACAAATCTTGGAATACTTTCAGCTCTGTCTGGTCCTAACGATTTTATAATATGTGACTCAAAATGCCATGCGTCAATATTAGACGGAACACAACTTGGAGCAGGAAAAAAGATAAACTTCAAGCACAACGATATAAAATCCCTCAAAGAAGTTCTTTCTTCACTGCCTGAAAATTCTGGAAAATTGATAGTGGTTGACGGAGTGTATTCTATGGATGGTGATATTGCAGAACTTGATAAAATAGTCGAAGTATCAGAAAAATTTAACGCAAGAATTTTCGTAGATGATGCTCACGGGCTCGGAGTCCTCGGATACGGAGGGAGAGGGACAGCTAATCACTTCAAATTAGACCAAAAAGTAGATATAATAATGGGAACTTTCTCAAAGTCATTCGCTTCAATAGGTGGATTTGTCGCCGGTGAAAAGTATGTTATAGATTTCATTCAGCATTTCGGTAGGTCTATGATATTTTCTGCTGCCTTGCCTCCTCCATGCGTTGCAGCGGTAAAAGCATCTTTGAAAATAATGAAAGAAAATCCAGAAATAGCAGAAGAACTGAGAAAAAAAGGAGAAAAATACAGAGAAGAACTCAAAAGGGCTGGATTCAATATAGGAAAATCTCAAACCCCAATAGTTCCCATAATAATAGGAGATGAGGTGCTAACTATTTTGTTCTGGAAAAGGTTGTTTGAAGAGGGCGTCTATACGAATTGCGTTATACCCCCAGCTGTGCCACAAGGAGAATCACTACTGAGAACCTCTATCATGCTCACTCATACCGACGAACACATAGAATTCGCCCTTGAAAAAATATATAGCGTTGGAAAAGAACTCGGGATAATATGAAATCTGACATCTAAACAGTAATACTTCGTTTTCCTTTTTTACGGAGATATTACCTCAGTTTTCAGAAGAAGAATTCTGTCGTTGTGTGTGACTGTTCTTCTCGGTTTGCTGATGTCTATTTCTATACCTCCAAAGTACACAACCGATATTTTGTGTTTTTCAACGAGTTTTTTGAGTTCTGAAACGAGGTGTTCAGAGGATTTTTCAAAAAGTTTTAAAGTCAGCTGAAAGATATCTTTTTCTTTTTCACTTTCAATGAATTTTTTGAGCAGTTTGAGGTCGTTATCAGCTGGCTCATATCCGCCAGAAAGAGAAATTATGGCAGCACACGCGAGGGTAGGAGATGTTTTTCCATACCTTATAAAATAACCAAATCCCTTTTCTTTGTCATATCCTATATGCGAGAGATTTATGACTACAATTCCTTTTTTATCACCTTTGGTATCTGGTATCTGCGAGACCGCCGGTTCCAAGCCCTCGTATGAGAAATCAGGTAAAAAAATACCTCCGAAAACTCTTCTTTCATAAATAAGGTCATATCTTACTTTTTTGGGAATGAGTTTAACCTTCTCCTTTTTTCCAACCTCTTCACTTATTTTGAGAACCACTGTTGTAGATTGGCTATCTGGACATATAACTGCGACGATAATTGAATTATATCCTATATCAAGTCCTATCTTGTTTGATTCAGAAACAACGCGCCAGCTGAAATCCTTTATAGATAAAGCCCTGTCAATACTCTCCATCATAACTTCTGATTTTTATGATTTAAAAAGGAGTAATAAAAGTTTCAGAAGTTTTAATCTTTGAGTGCAAAAACAACAGATTTTGCTTTTCCGGAGAGAAATTCACCTTGGAATTTCTTTGAGTTTTATCTCAACTCTTCTGTTTCTCATTCTGTTCTCAGGCGAGATGTTAGGGACAACGGGCTTTGTATCTGCATATCCGACGACGGAAATTCTTTCGTGCGGGACGCCATATTTTTCAAGAAGTCTTGCAACAGCAGCAGCTCTTGCAGCTGAAAGCTCCCAGTTAGACGGAAATGTTGGAGAAGTTATCGGTATATCATCGGTATGCCCCTCAACAACTATGTTCGCCTGAACCGCAGAAATATACTTTGCGAGAATTGATATTATCTTTTCTCCCTTTTGAGATACTTCCGCGCTTCCCGGCTCGAACAGAAAATCAGTGGGCAGGGAGACAACAGGACCCTCTTCAGTTCCATATACTCTGAAAAGCAAACCTCTCTGCTCTGCTCCGGTCTCAACTTCCTTCTTTATCTCTTCAATGGCACTCATAAGAAAGCCAGTGGGTTTGCCGGGAATTGGTCCGAGACCCGGAGTGGAAAGCATTGATTCTATTTTTTTTTCTGGATACGGTTCTCCGGAAAGAACTCCGAGCGTCTCTCGCAATGACATAACAACAGAGATTATTTTCATTCTTTTAGGTTCGCTATAAGCGAAAAGAGCTATAAAAAGCGCAAGAAGGGAGTTCATCATATCAAGCCATATTATAGCCCATCTTGGTGCCTGCTCTCCACCTCCACCTCCGCCCTCAGGTTTTCTGAAAGCCATATTTTTCAGGCTGCTCCTCTTTGCTCAACAATCTGTCTTTCTTTTCCTGTAACGTAGCCCTTGAGCTTTTCCTCTATGACTATGTGAGGATCACCTTTTGAAAGAGCCAGAACCCCTTCCCTTATCAGCATAAGCGTTATCATCTCTTCCGAGTGCTTCATCTCAAGCTTCCCTTTAATAGGAGTGAAAATACCATACGAAAGAAGTATTCCATAGAAAGTAGAAACAAATGCAAGAGCCACACCAGGACCGACTTTGGAAGGATCTTCAAGGTTTATCAGAGTTCTTATAAGCCCCGAGACAGCTCCTATAAGTCCAAATGAAGGAGCACACATAGCGGCAAAATCAAATATTTTTTGCCCGATCATATGTCTTTCCTGCAAGACATCTAACTCTGCATCTAGTATTCTTTCCACCGCCTCAGTATCAAGTCCATCTGCGATCGCTCTCAAACCCCTTCTCATATATGGATGTTCAACTTCATCCAAAACCTGTTCTATTGCTTTGACACCCTCTCTTCTCAATCTCCTTCCGTACTCAACAAATTTTTCTATGATTTCAACATTGTTATATTTCCTCATTGTAAAGAAGCTTCTCATTATTTTCATGACCGCGGAAATTTGCCCCCAGGTGAATGCTGTAAAAGTAGCCATAATTGTTCCACCTATGACGACAAACCAAGCTGCCCAAACACCCTTTCCCCAGAAGAAAACAAGGAGGTCAGAGATACTATGTGCCTCTATTGAAATCCCCAAAAAGACCGCCCCTATTGTTGCTATGATACCTATTAAACTCGTCATATCGGGACCACTTCTCATGTTTCATAAAACCTCCCTTCCCTTGGCATAATTTACTCTACACTAAATAAATTAGTCTTCGGAATACAAAAATGAATTTTTTATTTCTAAATTACTTATGGTTTATAAAAATGGATAAAACGGGGGTATCAACAAGGTTTTTTGTAATTCTTTTTCTCGCACTTTTTCCGATAGCAAAATTTTTCCCTCTCCAGAAGATAAAATGTCCTTTTATGATAAATTCCGACATTTTGAAGCCAGTATGCGGAGAGAAAATAAATATCAACTGCATAAAAAAAGAGGACGGAAAAGATTTTATATTGTTTCTTTCTTCCTATGTGAAAAAAGAACAAGCAAAGGGAATTTATAGTTATGTAATTCAAAACCAAGTGAAAGATTTAGAAGAACTTGAAAAGATAAACGGTATAGGTCCAAAGACCGTTCAGAAACTTTCTTCTGTTATTTCAACATCTGGAAAATGTGTAGGGTATTAAGTTTGAGATTTTAGGCAATGAACTACCCGGTAGCTTCTTTTTTTCTCTTATAATACTGTGCGTTTTTCTCTATGAAGTTTTTCCATTTTTCTGGCAGTGAAGATTCTGGAAATATAGCATTGACAGGACAGACCGGCTCACAGGCACCACAGTCAATACATTCCGCAGGGTCTATATAAAGTTGCTCCTCAACTTCAAAATCAGCTTCATCTTTTTTAGGGTGTATGCAGTCAACGGGGCAGACCTCAGTACAAGCTGTATCCTTAACTCCTATACAAGGTTCTGCTATAATATAAGCCATCTTCTTATTTCCTCCTTCCTACATATTATTAGAACATCTCTGAAAAATTCAACTTTTTAAGAAATTTTTACTTTTTCAAGAAAATCAGGAATATTTAAAATTCGTTGATATGGCAAAACATAGGGGAGTAACTATATGGCTCACGGGACTTCCTTGTTCTGGAAAAACTACAATCGCAAACGAGCTTTCAAAAATCCTCAGAGAAAAAGGATACAAAGTAGAGGTTCTTGATGGTGATGTTATAAGAGAGTATATATCAAAAGGGCTCGGATTCTCAAGAGAAGATAGATTTGAAAACATAAAAAGAGTAAGTTTTGTCGCAAAACTTCTCACAAGAAACGATGTAATAACAATAGTCGCAGTCATATCTCCTTACAGAGAAATGAGAGAGATGGCAAAAAAAATGATAGGTGAAGAAAATTTTCTCGAGGTGTTTGTAAATGCTCCACTTGAAGTATGCAAAAAAAGAGATGTGAAGGGAATGTATAAAAAAGCAGAACAAGGACTCATCAAAAATTTCACGGGAATTGATGATCCTTACGAACCCCCTGAAAATCCTGATGTCCAATGCGATACCCATATTGAAACCATAGAGGAAAGCGTATCAAAAATACTATCAGCACTCAAAAGGAAAAACATAATAGAAATATAGAAAAACTTCTGATGAAAACTTTTTGAATTTTCGTTCAAAAATTTCTCACAGCTAATCTTTTATAAGAACTCATATCCCTTTTTTTATATCAGATCTCCCAAAAGCGGAGGTGTAAAAGATGGGAAACGAAAAGAAAATAATAACAGCACCAATAACGGCAAATGTGTGGAAGGTTCTTGTAAAGGAAGGTTCAGAGGTATCACAAGGAGATACGATTGCAATCCTTGAATCAATGAAAATGGAAATACCCGTTGAATCACCATACTCAGGGAAAATTTCAAAGCTTTACATCCAGGAAGGAGGTTCTGTCGTAGAAGGGGAACCAATAGCTGAGTTGGAGTAGAAAAAAGCTTTCAGAGTATTTCTCATAAGTTCGGCAACGGTAATTATACCTACTCCACCGGGGACGGGTGTTATAATGCTGGCTCTTTTTTTTGCCTCGTCATATTCAACATCTCCGAAGACCTTACCATCAACAACCCTTGTTCCTATATCAATTACAACCGCACCACGCTTTATCCATTCCCCTTTTATGAGTCCCGGAATTCCAACTGCGGAGATAACTATATCTGCATCTTTTATAAATTCAGATAAATCTTTGGTTGCTTTGTGGCATATCGTAACTGTTGCTCCCATATTCAAGAGAACCCCAGCACAAGGTTTCCCCACGAGGTCAGAAGCACCAACAACAACCGCTTTTTTACCCTCAACATCAATCTTATATTCATCAAATATATCAATCATCGCCTGCGAAGCACAAGGTAAAAACCTGGCGCTCCTATAATCTTTGAAAACCTTACCCAAATTTTCCGATGTCAGACAATCAACATCTTTTATCGGAGAAATTATATCTAAAACATCTTTTCTGATGTGTGATGGTAATGGGAGTTGAACGATAAAGCCCGAACAGTCGGATGAATTCAGCTCATATATCTTCTGAATCAAATCACCCTCGCTCACATCAGCAGGAAAATAGAAAACTTCAATTTCTATGCCACAGTAACCGGCATATTTTCTTTTATTCCTTATATAAAGCTCCATCTCACTGTCATTTCCTATTGCTATTATTGAGAGCTTAACATTATACGAATCTTTTTTGAGAGCTAAAACTTTGTTTCTCACCTCGTCAAAAATTTTCTGAGCGATCGCTCTTCCATTTACTTCAACAGACATAATAATTTGAAGATTATAAGATTTTGAATTGCTTCTCAGTTTCTGCGAGAAAATTAGAAAAAACAAAAAAATTATGAAATTAAACCTCTTTCTTTTAGGTATGATTTCAAAGCGTCTTGAACGCTCATCATATCGTTTTTACCGAGCTTTTCAAGGACAGAATTTTTGAGAACAGAGTAATTTGGTCTTTGGGCAGGTGCTTGAAGTTCAGCAAGAGTAATAGGCTCTATAAATCTGTCGTCAAGATGCAAAAGATTTGCAATAAGCCGTGAAAAATCATACCAAGAAATCTCACCAACCTGCATTATATGAACTACACCCACAAAGCCCTCTTTTGCAAGTTCAACTATTTTCCTTGCAAGGTCAAGAGTATAAGTCGGAGCAGAAAAAACATCATATACTATTTTCATTTTCTTCTGCGAACTTATATTCTCAATAACTCTTTCAACAAAGTTTCTGTAAGTCCTACCAGAAATATAAGAACCATTCACACCATACAGTCCCCCAGACCTAACTATAATGAATTTGCTGTATCCTGAATTTTTCAGAAGAATCTCTCCGAAGAGTTTAGATAAAGCATAGACAGAAAGCGGATTTGGTTCATCTTGCTCTTCATAAGGCGACTTTTTCTTTCCATCGAAAACATAATCTGTTGAAACATTTATAAGAGTTGCCGAAATTTCTTTGCAAAAAAGAAGGAGAAAATAAGGAGCAAAGGAATTCACAGCAAAAACTCTTTCCGCATTTTCAATCTTTTCTGCACCATCAACATTATTCCAGCCGGTAGCGTTGAAAACAAAATCTGGTCTTATTTCAAAAATTACCTTCTTCACTTTTTCAAAGTCGGTTATATCTACCTCTTCTCTTGGAAATGAAAAAACCTCAAAATCTTTTGAAAGCCATCTTATAAGGTCAAAACCAAGCTGACCTCTTGAACCAAAAACAACCGCTCTCATATTAAAAATCAAAATGTAAGATAAAAAAGATATATAAATAAATTGTAAAATAGAAAAATCATCAGAGGATTGACTGAATGCTGAAATTAGCTTTCGTTGTGGAGAAATTAGAGGAAGCAAGATTGATAAAAGGCATAGGCGAAGAACTCGGACACAAAATAGCAGTACTTCAAAATGCTGAAGACCTCATTTCGCTTGAGTTTATTCCAGATGTCGTAATAGTTGAATCAAAAATCGTAAGCGATGAGAATGAACTGAAAATTATATTTTCCTCTTCCGAAAGAATACTTTTCATACTTCCGTTCTGGGAAAAAGCCGGGGAAAAGTTAGAAAAGCTCCGCGAAAAAGCAGAAAGATTAGGATTCAGGAAAAGAAAGATCAAAGTTATAAAAAGACCTTTTACAGCAGAAGAGCTTATAAAATATATAGAGATAATTTTCTTCGGCAAAGGTTCAAAAGAGTGAGGAAAAAATTTTCAACTTACATCTTGAAGAAAGCTCAATATAACTTTTTTCAGTTCGCTCTTTTCTATCTTCATACATTCAATATTTCTTGGACACGGAGGGATTTGAGCATATTTTGAACACGGGGAACACCACAGATACTTTCTCAAAACAAAAGCGTTCGGTGGAGCCCATTTCAGATGATTTGTGGGACCAAACAGAGCAACAACTTTGAGACCATCAACGAAATTTGAAAAATGTAAAATTCCATTATCAACACTTACAAAGACACGAGATTCTTCCATCATTTTCAAAATATCTTGAAACATCAATTTTCTGTCGCCAACAACCTCTATTTTATAGCCCTTTTGTCTCATCTCTTCAATAATCTCAAAAAGCGAAAGGCACATTTTCTCTTTTCTTGTCGTATAAGGAGCAAAAAGAACATCTATTCTCTTTTTCTGCCCACCTTCAAGTTGAGCTACTGAGCTTTTCTTTTGCACATATTTTTTTGATAACCTGAAATAGCTTATCACATCTTCGTCTGATATTCCCCAGTGTTCCTTTTCATCAAAATCTTTCTGTTCAATTGTTAAAATAAGGGCAAGTCCTAACCTGAAAAAATTCACAGCTTCAAACCGGGAAAAAAAGTATTCCACCTTTATATCAAACACATGTTCTTTTTCTGTTCCCGCAAAGCCAATGACTTTTTTTCCTAAAATATTTGCGAAAAAAGCAGGAAGAAGAAAAGATTGCTCGGTATCTAAAACAAAATCGTATTTTTTTATATTGCGAAAAAGGAAAAGCAGAAAAGATAAAGAATCGTAAACAAAAAATCTCTCTATCATATCACCATAGCAGAATTTAGCTCCTTCTACATTTCTTTTCTCGCCGAGGTAATGAATTTGAACTTTATCTTTGAGTTTTTCTCGTATCAACATCACCATAGGGGTAAGGAGTACCGCATCGCCAAGTCCCCCCGGTCTTATGATAAGAACAGTGTATTTTTCTTTGATTTCCTGCGGAACTCTCTTTTGAAATCTTTTTGTTTTTCTGCAAATTTTTACGAGAAACTTTCCTAAAATCTTATCTATGGACTTTAAAAAATTCTGGGAGAATTTTGACACTGAAAAATGTTAAAATGAAATGACTTTGGTTTGAAATGAGCAGGAATAATATATAGAGAAGGAATCAAATTTTTCAGCTTCTGCGATCTCTACTGCGATAGAGTAAAACAACCTTGAGCGCTTCTATGCATTCTCAATCTTTTTTTGCTACCTTAACAGCTTCTTCAAAGAGTTCTCTTGCCCGCTTTCTCATCCCCGCCTTCGCCATCTCTCCCGCAATCATCCTCAACGCATTTGAACGATACTCTGCATCCTCAATCTTCTTTGCCACCTCCACTGCTTCTTCAAAGAGTTCCTTTGCCTTCTCTTCCATCTCCACCGCGATCTCCCTCAAAGCATATGAGCGCCACCATGGATCCTTAATCTTTTCCGCCACCTCCACTGCTTCCTCAAAGAGTTCCTCTGCCCTCTCTTCCATACCAGCTTCTGCCATCTCTTTCGCAATCTTACTCAAAGCATCTGAACGCCACCTTGCATCCTCTATCTTTTGCACTACCTTAACCGCTTCCTCAAAAACTTCCCTTGCCTTCTCTTCCATACCAGCTTTTGCCACCTCTCCAGCAATCTTCCTCAAAGCATATGAGCGCCGCCATGGATCCTTAATCTTTTCCGCCACCTCCACCGCTTCCTCAAATCCCCCAGCTTCTGCCATCTTTACCGCAATCTCCCTCAAAGCATCTGAGCGCAACTCTGCATCCTCAATCTTTTCCGCCACCTCCACCGCCTCTTCAAATCTCCCAGCTTCTGCCATCTCTCCAGCAATCTCCCTCAAAGCATCTGAGCGCCACTCTGCATCCTCAATCTTTTGCACTACCTTAACCGCTTCCTCAAAGAGTTCCTTTGCCCTCTCTTCCATATCTTTTGCAACCTTCCTTGTTTCTTTAAAATTCTTTACAATTATTATCACATTATTTCAGCATTCCAGAGAACATTATCCATGTGCCCATTTATAACTATGCCTTTGACAGATATATTTTTTCTCATGCCCAGAATAAGTTCTCTCTGATATGTGAAAATCATGTAAGCGTTTTCGTATATCATTTTGTCAACCTCTTTTAATCTTTTTTCATGTTCTTTTTCATCTACAACTCCGACAGCCCATTCAAGTTTTTTATCATATTCCGGATCGCTCATTATAGAAAAAGGTCCCATAGAATGCAGGAATATGAAATAGTGAAAAGCAGCATCTTTTATAGGGTTATCTACCATAGAAGCAGCCATATCTCCTTCCCAATCTGGTTTTCCTTTTGTCATTTTTGCTATTGGTATTCGCAAAGCCCATTCAGAACGGGGGATAACCTTTGCATCTACTATAACACCAACAGCTGCTAAATCTTGTTTTATTGAATTGAATACAGTTTCAGCCAAGTCAGAGACAAGAGCGGTAAGCCGTAAGGGTTTATCTTTTGAGTACCCTTTTGATGATAAAATTTCAGATGCTTTTTTGGGGTCATAAGGGTAAGGTTGAAGTTCCTCCGCAGCAGAACCGAGTTCCCCAAACTTACCAAGAGATGGAATAACTTTCCCGAAACCAGCGTCACCTACCCTCAAAAGACGCGCTCTATTTACCGCATAGTTTAACGCCTTCCTTATATCTTTATCTGCAAGAGGACCTTTATTTGAAAGTGTAACCTGATAAGCTATATGAACGAGCTTTTTCATAAGTTTTATCTCAGGAAATTTCTGTAACCTTATAGCATCTTTCCCAAGCAGATTGAAAACAACATCTACTTTCCCCTGCAAAAGTGCATCAGCCCATTCTTTCTCTGGTATAAGCTCAAATATAAGTTCGTCATACTTCGGCCAACCTGCTTGCCAGTAATCAGGATTTTTCTCCAAAATTATCCTCTTCCCTTTCTCTATCGCTTTGAACTTGAAAGGTCCTGTTCCTATTGGTGCCTTTGCGAATTCATCTAAGCCCACTTTCTTCACATAGTTTGCAGGAAGAACATCAGAAAACATGTGCAACCTGTAAATAAGCATACCATCTGGAAAATGAGTTATTATCCTGAATGTATATCTATCTACCACCTGAACCTCTTTTATTGATGAAAGGATTCCACGAGTTGGTGACTTTGTATTAGGGTCAAGGTGTAGTTCTATTGTAAATTTAACATCTTCTGCGGTGAGTTCTTCTCCGTTATGGAATTTGACTCCTTTTCTCAGTTTGAACTCGGTTGTGAGAGGGTCTAATCTTTTCCACGATACCGCAAGCCATGGAACAGGATTTCCATTATAATCAAAGCCAACAAGTTTATCAAAGATATAGTTTATCACAGCATAAGAATCTGGGTCAAATGATCTATAAGGGACTATGGCTGGTGGCTCAGCAGAAAAATAAATTACCCGAAGTGTCTTTGAGTATGCGTAACTATATGAGAGCAAGAAAAACACAAAAACAATAAAAACCCTTGCTTTTGCTGTTGCCTCCTTCACTATATTTTTCCTACCCTTTACCATTGACTCATCACCTCCTTCCTTTGCTTATTATAAATTTTTCAGTATATGACTTTATTTCTTCTACCCTGCTCAGCAGGTTATCCGTATCTTCTGATATACGGTTTATGTTTGAGCGCAGGACTTCCGAAACCTGAGCTAAATTCACAGCAATGCTTGCGACATGAGAGGCAGATTCTCTCTGCTGAACCATAGCGCCCTTGAAGTTATCAAGGTTAGAGACGAGAAAATCAATAAAAGACCTTATCGCATCAAGCTGTTGAGAAGATAACTCAATATTCCTTATCGATTCCTCAACAAATCTGTATCCTTTCTCTATCTTATTATATGTCGTATCCATAACTTCCATATTTTTATTTATTGTGCTTTTTATATCTTTGAGAGTGTTTCTTATTCTTTCCGCAAGTTTTCTTATCTCTTCTGCAACAACTGCAAAGCCCTTTCCTGCATCACCCGCACGAGACGCCTCAATAGAAGCATTCAAAGAAAGCAAATTCACCTGATCAGAAATATCTTCTATTATCCCTACTATTTTGACTATCTTTTGTGAAGCAGAAATAAGTTCAGAAAATGTTTGTTTTATATCTTTTAGCGTCTCTGATACTCCGCTGACTGATTCTATTGACCTTCTTATAACAGTTAGCGAATGCTCTACCCCTACTTTTTTCTGTTTTGCTTCACCAGAAACCGAACTGATTCCCTTTTCCACATCCTTTGATATAGAAGAAAGTTCTTCCGAAGAAGAAGAAAGGAGCGCTTGCAAAGATAATTGCTCGTTTGAAACCTTGCTCAACTCACCTTTTAAATCTGATAAACGAGAAGCAAAATCAACTATAAAACTCGTAAAACCTATCAATCTCTCTACAACCTCTTTTATCCTCGCAATAAATCTATCTAAGCTCTCTGCAACCATAGCTATCTCATCTTTTCCAGAAAAACCAGTAGATGCTGAAAGGTCCACTTCTCCTGAACTTTTGAATATGTTTTTCGGAAAGTTAGAAAGATTTACAAGCGGTTTTGCTACAATAAAGTATCCAATAGCAACAAGAAGAACAATAACAGGCAAAATAGCAAAAGTGAGAGAGATAAAGAAGAATATGTTTTTCTTGTTGCTCTGCATCTCTCCTTCAACCCATTTCCTGACTTCATCTGTAGAAAAATAAACAAGCTGGTCAGCTGACATTATAAGCTCATCATAAACTGGCTGATACTCTAAAATCTTCTCTCTGTACTCATCAAACCTGTTTTGCCTTATGTAATCTAATAGCTCTTGGACCTTCGTTTTGAATTCAAGGTATTTTGAATTTATGTCTTCTATTATATTTTTCGCTTCACCCGATTGATATTGATTACCCCCCCCGCAATTTTACCCTTAATTACTTCTATGCTGTCTTCAATAAACTTTGTGGTCTGCTCTATTGTTCCCTCATATATACCTAAAATATCTTCTCCGCTTATACTTCCCGACTCCATGCTTATTCTCAAAAGGGTGTTCATAAGTGAGTTCAGATTTGATTTGAGCTGGCTTGCCTCAACAGAAACAGTATAGTTTTCCTGATACATCGTCTCAAGTCCTTTCCTCATTTTTATGAGCAGAAAGACCGCAAAACTTGCAATAGATGAAAAAAGAATAAAAACAAAAATAAAAGGCAAAATGAATTTATATACTATCTTTATATTCTGTAATGGTCTCCGCATTCTTGCTACCCCGCTAAAAGACCTTACATAAAGTTTTTAAATTATATTAATCATTCGTTATAATTTTTCCAAGAAAATTGACGAGCCAGGGACAGTCTGATAAAATTTGTTTTCTACAAGATAAAACGTAAAGTAAAATCTTAAAATTAGTTTTGTGGGAAGCTTTGAACTTTTTGAGCTACTCAAAGAAAAGCTCGGAGAAGAAACCGCAAGAAAACTCATTGACTACATTGAAAACATAAAAACTCAGGTCGTCACAACAGATGTACTCATAAAATTGCTTGACCTCACAAAATCTGAAATCATCTCAAAAACTGAAAAAGATAAAGCAGAAATCTTAGCCAAAATTGAAGAATTGAGAATAGAAACAGATAAGAAAATTGAAGAAACAAGAATGAACCTTGAATTTAAAATTGAGCAGTACAGA
>Ga0105162_1000105_pt1 | contig 57120 bp, 48 predicted proteins | sample JNZ201metaG_FD_81532 | JGI IMG/M metagenome (GOLD analysis project Ga0105162, IMG submission 81532) | Hot spring microbial communities from Jinze hot spring, China to study Microbial Dark Matter (Phase II) - JNZ 20120812A | ecosystem: Environmental > Aquatic > Thermal springs > Hot (42-90C) >...
AAATGGGGTTCTTGCTTGGTCTAATACAAATTTGAAATTTTCTAATGCTCCAATATTTTCCTTTTGTCTGAAAAATCTCACTCTCTTATCTCTTTCAGCATACTTTTGACATATCTCATCTGTTCCATCGTCTGAGTGATTATCTGATATTACCAATTCAAAGTTTTGGTATGTTTGGTTGAACACAGATTCAAGTGTCTTTTCTATGTATTTTCTTTCGTTATATAAGGGCATTCCTATTGTTATTTCTGCTTCCATAAAATATCTATTTTTTATTTTTTATTTTCGTTTTTTCTAATTTGAAAATGTTTCGCATAACTTAATAAAATTTGATAAGTAATTTTTTATGGGTGTAGTCATAAAAACAGAGAATTTAAGTAAGCTCTACAAGATAGGGAGAAGGGAACCGTATGGTGCTTTAAGAGATGTAATTTCAGAAGGTATCAAGAAAATATTCAAAAAAAATTCCGGAATTCATCAGGAAAAATACATCTGGGCTTTAAAAGATGTTTCATTTGAAGTGAAGGAAGGGGAAATAGTAGGCATAATAGGAAGGAACGGGGCGGGCAAAACAACACTCCTCAAAATCCTCTCACGCATAACATATCCAACGGAAGGAAAAGCCGTTTTGAAGGGAAAAGTCGGCTCAATGCTTGAAGTCGGAATAGGTTTCCACCCAGAACTTACAGGAAGAGAAAACATATACCTTTATGGAACAATTTTGGGCATGAAGAAAAAAGAAATTGACAAGAAATTTGATGAAATAGTTGATTTTTCAGGACTCTCACAGTTTATAGATACTCCTGTGAAGTATTACTCATCTGGTATGTATGTACGACTTGCTTTTGCTACTGCTGCCCATCTTCAAACAGATATATTACTTATAGATGAGGTCCTAGCAGTTGGAGATGTTGGTTTTCAGAGGAAATGCTTTCAGAAAATGGAAGAGGTAAGAAAAGAAGAAAGAACTATCCTTGTTGTATCACATAACATGGAAGCTATTTTAAGATTCTGCTCAAGAGCAATACTTATTGACAAAGGAAAAATAATAAAAGATGGGAATACAAAAGAAGTTGTAGAAGAATATCTGAAATATTTCTCAGAAATTCACAATTTTAGAGAATGGAGTTTTGATGAAGCTCCCGGGAGTGAATTTGCGAAACTAAAATCTGTAAAAATCAAAGATAAAAACGGGAATCAGAAAAACTCCTTTGACTCAAGAGAACCTATATTTGTTGAGGTAGAATACTGGATAATAAAACCAAAAAACATCTATGTTAGTATTGTTCTGCAAAACCAGATGGGAGTGATAGTGTTCATAGCATCAGAAAGTTCTTCTTACTTTGGTAGAGCGTATAAAATTCTTGAACCAGGACTATATAGGGCAGTATGCGAAATACCACCCGATCTACTTGCAGATGGGAACTACATTTTAAGAGTTGTGCTGGTGGAGATGAAAAAAGATAGTTATCCTTTATTCCATGCAGATGTTCATAATGCCGTAGGTTTTCAGGTTTTTGTCCCTCTTGCTCCTGATTCTCCGAGAATGGATTATCCGGGAGGGTATCCGGGAGTAGTTTGGCCAAAATTCAAATGGGAAACATATCAGGTTGATAAAAATATTTTTGCGTAAAAGTTAAAAACTTAACATTATGCGTGAAGAGAAAGAAGTTTTTATTATAAAACCGCCTTCTTCTGTTTTTGAAACGATAAATCTAAAAGAGGTAGTAAACAGAATAGAACTGCTTTTTGCGTTCGCTATAAGAGATATAAAAGTGAGATACAGGAGAACAATCATAGGTTTTGGCTGGGCTGTTATACAACCCTTTGCGCAGATGGTTATTTTCTCGCTGATTTTCGGCAAGTTCGCAAAAATTCCTTCTGAAAATGTGCCTTACCCTATCTTCGCTTATTCAGCCCTTGTCCCCTGGCAACTTTTCGCAAGAGCTCTGAACGATGCAAGTATGAGCGTTGTAAACAACCTCTCTATAATATCAAAAATATACTTCCCAAGAATTATTCTCCCTCTATCTGTTATAATTTCTGCCCTTGTTGATTTCTTCTCCGCTTTCTCAATTCTCATAATTCTTATGATTTTTTACGGAATACTACCAACGGCAAAGCTATTTCTCTTTCCGGTTTTTCTTTTTGTGGAAATCTTCTGCGCTCTTGGAGTTGCCCTGTGGCTATCTGCCCTGAATGTCAAATTCAGAGATGTAAAATATACTCTGCAGTTTCTTACACAAATCTGGCTCTTTGCTACTCCTGTTATATATCCTACAAAAATTATTCCAGAAAAATTCAAACCGATTTTTGCACTTAACCCAATGACCGGAGTAATTGAAGGATTCAGATGGATTCTCCTTAATACCCCACCCCCAGATTTTACCATAATGGGCATCTCAACACTGATGATTTTTATTCTTTTCTTCTCCGGAGTTATTTTCTTTTATAAATTAGAAAAGGAATTTGCAGACATAATGTGAATATAACTGTGGGTGAAGAAAAGAACAGCAAACTTGAAGTCGTAGGTTTATCAAAATCTTATTACGGAGTCCAAGTTCTTAAAGATATAACATTTTCTGTTGGAAATGGAGAGGTGATGGCAGTAGTAGGAAAAAACGGCTCGGGAAAAACAACCTTACTAAAACTCATATCAGGAGTATCAGAGAAAGATTCAGGAAATATAAAATTATACGGGAAAGATATTTTTGACCCTGATGTGAGAAGTAGAGTTCTTTTTATTGGGCATTTTCCGAACATTTACAGTCATCTTACCGTTTTTGAAAATCTTGTTTTCTGGGCGAAAATCTGGGGAAAAGATTGCGACGAAAAAAAAATAAACTCCGCTCTTGATTTTTTCGGCATTTTGGAATTCAAAAACAAATTCGTATATCAGCTATCTCAGGGGACAAAAAGAAAAGTTTCATTCTGCAAATTCTTCATTATAAATCCTGATGTTCTTGTGATAGATGAGCCGTTTTCTAATATAGATGATTCCGGGAGAGAAAAAATTTGCAAGCTTTTCTCAATCTGCAAGGTTGAAAATAAAATAGTTGTGTTTTCATCTCCCGAGAAAAACATTGAATTCAAGCCAGATTTGATTTTAGACCTTGATTTTTCTCAGAGAACCTGATATTAATTTTTTAACTTCCCTGCCTGCTTGTATCTTAAAAGTTTTCAGGAAGATCTTTTTTAACTAATTTACTTCCTCGGGTTCTCTCCATTATTTTAATTAAATAGAAATGATTTTCAATTACCTGATAACAGTTTCAGGAGAGATCCCGATAAAATCAAGTAGAACAAGAATAAGATTTTACAGAACTCTGATCAATAACATAAAATATTTACTCAAGGAAAAGAACTCTAAAAAATATAGATTTGAAATAATTGGAGCAAAGGTTTTTTTAGAAACAGATACAGATGTTCTTGAAGATTTGCAAAGGGTCTTCGGAGTGTTGAGAGTCGGAGAGGTGGAAGTGATTGATTTTTCTGACCTGAAAGACCTTGTTCACAAAATCGGAGAGAGAACAAAAGATATGGTTTCAGGTAAGAAGTTTGCGGTAAGAGTGAGCAGGTCAGGGGAACATGATTTTTCTTCAGAGCAGTTTGCAAGAGAACTCGGGGCTTTTCTGAAACCTCACTCCGCAGGTGTTGACCTTGAAAATCCAGATATAGAAATTCGCGTGGAGATCAGAGATGGGAGAGCGTTTTTGTATAAGAATCTGCTTTCTGCTTGCGGGGGACTGCCTATCGGAACCGAGGGAAAAGCGCTTTCTCTTTTTTCTGGTGGATTTGATTCTCCTTTGGCTTCATATCTCATAGCCAAAAGGGGTGTAAAGATAGATTTTCTCCACTTCTTCTTTGGTTCAGTCAGGGCAACAAGATTGGCTTTCTTTGTTGCAAAAAAGCTCACAGAAAAATGGTTTTACGGACATAATCCAAAGTTCTATTTTATAGACCTTACAGAGCTTGTAGATTTTATATCTGGTAAGATAAGCTGGGAGTTCAGACAGATTGTTCTGAGAACCCTTATGTATCGCATCGCGTCAAAAGTCGCCGGCAAAAAATATAACGCAATAGTGACAGGTGAATCAATAGGTCAAGCGTCAAGCCAAACACTTGCAAATATCAGAAGTTGCGAGATCGTCTCCGGAATAGAAATCCCAATTTTGAGACCTCTTTTGGGATTTGATAAAACTGAAATAATAGATTATTCGCGGAAGATAGGAACTTATGATTTATCCTCGCAGGTATGCGAAGCATGTTCTATAGCTCCAAAAAAAGTCAGAACAAAATCAGAAGTTCAGGAGCTAAAGGGAGAATTTGATAAATTGCCAGAAGACCTCATAGATAAAGCTGTTGCAGAAATGAAAGAACTCAATGTCAGAAATTCAAATATTGATGATATACTCGTTCAAAAAAGTGTTTTTACTGATTACATTCCAGATGACGCTGTTATTATTGACCTCAGAGATTACAGCTCTTATCTCAAGTGGCATTATCCCGGAGCTCTTCACTATGATGATGTAGATTTTGAAGAACTCAAAGATAAAACTGTGGTTCTGTACTGCTATACCGGAACGAAAAGCTATCTTTCCGCTCTGAAATTGAGAGCAAAGAACATCAGAGCTTATTCTTTCGCCGGCGGTTTTGAAAACCTCAAAAAGATAGTAAAATCTTAAAGCTCAGAAAATCAGCAAAACCAAATAAAGAAAAATTGCAAAAATTTTCATTTTTTCAGCTGTCCTTCAAAGAATTTTATTTAATTTTTCAAGATGAACAGGGTTGAAAGCAGGGCGGAGTTTCAAAACTTATTTCAAAAACTCTCTTTTATCTGGAACTTTCTGATACCTCTTGGTATAGGAGCTTTATTTTTCATTTCTCTTTTTATACTTGCTGTGCTGAGAAAAGAGAACATATCAGCAGTGTGGATACTTGTTTTAGCCCTATCTTCATACTACATAGGATATAGGTATTACAGCAGATTTATTGCTGGAAAGGTCTTTGGTTTAGATGCGAATGCAAAGACCCCTGCGCATATTTTTAACAACGGATATGATTTTGTCCCAACGAATAAGTTTGTTCTTTTTGGGCATCACTTTGCTGCAATAAGCGGAGCAGGTCCACTTGTCGGTCCAGTTCTTGCAGCGCAGATGGGATACCTTCCCGGAACCTTATGGATAGTTTTCGGAGTTATCCTCGCAGGAGCAGTCCAAGATATGGTCATACTCATAATTTCAGAAAGAAAGAACGGAAGGTCTCTCGGAGAAATAATCTCTGACGAACTCGGAAAGTTTGGCGGTATAATAGGACTTATAGGAATTTACTCGATTCTGATAATTCTTATAGCAGTGCTCTCTCTTGTTGTTGTCAAAGCCCTCTTTGAAAGCCCTTGGGGTGCCTTTACACTTCTTATGACAATTCCCATAGCAATGATTATGGGAACATGGATGTGGAAGATAAAACCGGGAAGCGTTGTCGGTCCGAGTGTTTTCGGTTTTGTCGCACTTCTTGCGAGTTTGATCGCCGGAAGATTCGTCGCACTACACCCAGAACTCTCACGAATATTTTCATTTTCCGAAACTCAGATAGCTCTTGGGATAATAATTTACGGAGCTTTAGCGTCAGTGCTACCTATATGGCTACTTCTTGCTCCAAGAGATTACCTCAGCACATTTTTGAAAGTCGGTACGGTTTTTATACTTGCCGTTGGAATATTTATCGCTCTGCCAGATATAAAAATGCCAGCAATAACTCAGTTTATAAACGGTAGCGGTCCCGTATGGAAGGGAGAACTCTTTCCTTTCCTTTTCATAACAATCGCCTGCGGAGCCATATCTGGTTTTCACTCCCTTGTATCCTCTGGAACTACTCCGAAACTCCTTGACAAAGAACCCGACGCGAGATTTGTGGGATACGGCGGAATGCTCACAGAGTCATTTGTCGCTATAATGGCTCTCATAGCTGCCGTCACTATGGAACCTGGGATATACTTTGCGATAAACTCTCCCCCTTCTGAAATAGGAAAAGATATAGTTCAGGCGGTTGAGAAGATAAACTCGTGGGGATTTCGTATCACAAGAGAGGAAATAGAAGGTCTCGCAAGGGCGATAGAAGAAAAAACTATACTTTCCCGGACTGGTGGGGCTCCCTCTCTCGCAATAGGTATGGCTCTCATATTCTCAAAAACATTCGGAGAACACCTTATCGCATTCTTCTACCACTTCATAATCTTATTTGAAGCGCTATTTATCTTGACCACGATAGACGCAGGAACAAGAATAGGAAGGTATATCTTTCAAGATATAGCCGGTAAATTCATAAAACCGCTCGGAAATTATAACTCATACGTAGCTTCAACCATAGCCACTATTATAACTGTGTTTTTGTGGGGATACTTTCTCTATGCAGGTGTGGTTGACCCTTACGGAGGTATAAAAACGTTCTGGCCGATATTTGGTATTGCGAACCAGCTCCTCGCAAGTATTGCTCTTATTACAGCTACAACATACCTTGTAAACAACGGAAAAACGAAATATGCCTTCATAACCGCTATACCCATGGCTTTCGTCGTCACAAATACAATCTATGGAGCTTTGCAGAAAATATTCAGTTCAAACCCTCAGATTGGTTTTATCTCGCATGCCAGAAAAATGAAGGAATTTCTCTCTTCCGGAATTCTTCCTGAAAACATTCCTTCTCCGGAGGTATTGAAAAAAGTTATATTTTCAGATTATCTGAATGTTTTTGTTCTTTCAATTTATATAACTGTTGTCTTGATTATCTTCGCTCTTGCGGTGAAAAAATGGTTTAGTGCAATATCTAAAACCTGATCCATCTTCATTATTTCCAACATAAACAGGAAAATAAAACCTGTCTTGCGGTTTAAATTAAATTAATCTGAAACGCTTTTTATAATTGCAATATAATTTTTCTTGAAAACTTGAAGATGATAAAAGAACAAGAGATAAGGGGAAGAGAAAACGAGAAAGAGCAATCTTGTAAGAACAATATAACTTTATTTTTCAAAAACTTCGGATGTAAAACGAACTTTTCAGACATTTTCTCAATCATAGGAAAACTAAAAGAGAACTTCAATTTTAAAGCAGAGAATTTTGATAACGCCGATGTCGTTCTTCTGAACTCCTGCTCGGTAACAGAAGACGCTGAAAGAGAACTTGTAAAGTGGATAAGAAGAGCAAAAAAATATGGGAAAAAAGTCATAGTCACAGGATGCCTGCCTAACCTCAACTACTCAAAAATTATAAACTCCGGAGCAGATGTCGCCATAGGTACAGGAAAATATTCACGAGAAAACCTGATTTCAGCATTCTCAAAACTTTTCAACGAGTATGACAAAGAAGAATCTGCCCGGAAAGATTCTGAAAAGCAAAATCAGAATTCAGAAAAATACTCCGATTTATACCTTGAGAAGGTTTCAGACATATCTTATGATATTGAAGAAGATTTATATTTCTTTTCTTTTGATCTTTTCCCTCGGCACAGAGTTTATCTCAAAATCCAAGAAGGTTGTTCAAGGTTCTGCACGTTCTGCTCTATACCTATAACTCGCGGTCTCCCTCGTTTTGTCTCACCAGAAAAAGTTATTCAAAAACTCAAAGAATTTGAAGAACATGGAATAAAGGAAGTTGTTCTTGTTGGGACACATCTTGCGCTCTACGGAAAAAACGGTAAGGTTTCAGAAAACAGTAAATCTTCTGACAAAGAAAATATATCGCTTGGAACCCTTGCGCAGAAAATAGCAAAAGAGATTTCTAGTATTAGAATAAGGTTCGCTTCTTTATCTCCCGGCGAAATAGATGAAGATTTTCTTTCTGCAATTGAAAGCAACAGAAAAATTTTCTGTCCACACTTTCACATCTCTGTTCAATCTGGCTCAAACAAAATTCTTAAACTCATGAGAAGATGGCATACTTTTGAAGATTTTATCAACGATTCTCAAAAGCTCCTCAAAATTTTTCCATACGCTTCAATAGGAACAGATATAATCGTTGGATTTCCCGGTGAAACAGAAAAGGATTTTCTTGAGACATATAGTAACCTTAAATCAGCAAAAATTGCGTATATTCATGTTTTTCCTTTCTCTCCGCGTCCGAAAACTCCTGCCTATTTTATGAAGGTTTTGCCAAGGTCAGAAATAAAAAGCAGAGCGGAAATCCTGCTCTCACTATCTTATGAGAAAAAACTAGAATTCTACAATAGCTGTGTTGGACAGAATTTTGAGCTTCTCGTCGAAGACAAAAAAGAAAATACTTTTGAAGGTACTACCGAAAACTACCTTTCTGTTGTTGTGCAGAAATCATCTTCAAATGTCAATCAGGGAGATATTGTAAAAATAAAGCTAAAATATGTTGAGAAAGAGGACAGAAAAATTTACGGTTTAGGGGAAATAATTTAAAAATAAAATTGCGCAAAAAACTGCTTTGAAAATAAGAATGAAAAAGTGAAATCAGGAATGAAAAAAATAACTCTTCTTGTGATAATTATAATAAGTTTTTTATTTTTCAGCTATGTTATTAATAGCTTGGGAGAACAGCCCGAGCAAAAATACCTCAAAAAAGTTATTGATATTTCAAATTTCGTAAAAAGCATAACAGGTGTTCCTGGAATAGAACTTGAAAAAGCAAGGTATTTTTCTGATAACTTTGTTATACACCCGCTCGTGGAAATCTCTCTTTCTGACCCACTTTACAACCTCCTCTGGTTCTCAAAAACATTTGACTCATTTTCAGAAAACATAAAATCAAGAAAGTTCTCTCCCATATTCTACGCTATCGCTAAATACTCCGGCAAAATAAAAAGAATAGATATAATTCAAGACCCATCTATTCAGTTTTTTGAGGAGAAATCCGCTCCTCCCCCACAAGCGATGAAAGTTTTCTCCGGCAAAATCGAAAGCCCATCACTTATCTTTTCCCTCGTAAGATGTATCTCAAAACCATATTCAAGATACAAAAGTTATGCCGAAAAACTAACCAACTACATAGGAGAGATAAAAAAATTTGAAGACCAGCAAAATATCTCTTCTTTCCTGATGAAAAAAGATTTAGAAGAAATCAACAACATCATTGAGGTCTCAAATACATCTTTTTACAATATCTTGCTCTGCTTTGAAAATTTTCTCAGCAAAATAAAAGATGACCCGAAGATGCTAGGTGTGTTCAACGCAGATATATCAGATTTTTCTGTTTTATCGCTCGGAGAGAAAGATAGTGTCGTTGTTATACCCCAAACACCAACAATAATAATTGATGCTTTCAAAAAAGATACGACCTACATTTACAAAAGGTGGAATAACGATGGCTTATTTTACCCCAGCTTGGCGATAATAATTGATTTTGGAGGAAACGATAGGTATGTTTTTGAAAATTCATCGGTTCTTTCCCTTGTTTTGACCTATGATGGCGAAGGAAATGATCAGAGAATTTGTAATTTTACATGCTTTGGAGGTTCTATCGGCGGAGCTGATATGCTTATTGATATATCAGGGAACGATACTTATAAATCTTTGGGAATAAGTCAAGGGGCTGGAATACTTGGGACAGGAGTTCTTTTAGATTATGATGGGGATGACACATACGAATCGGTTTCTTTCTCACAGGGTTTTGGTGGCTTTGGCGGAGGAGCTCTCATAGATTTCAAGGGCAACGATAAATATATCTTGAAAGAGGGAACAGAAAATCCGTCTTTTCAGGATAGAACAAAAAATTTGAGCATGGGGCAAGGGTGTGGAAGCGGACTCAGAGCTGACTTCCTTGAGGATTTCAAATCTGTCCCAGGTGGGCTTGGTCTCCTATTTGATTACGAAGGAAATGACTCTTATTCAGCTCAAGTTTTCTCTCAGGGGTGTGGATACTGGTACGGTATAGGAGTTCTGCTTGACGGCTCCGGGAATGATACTTACAAAGGATATTGGTATTGTCAAGGAACATCTGCGCACTTCGGAACAGGTGTTCTCTCGGATTTTTCAGGAGATGACTCTTATTTCTGCCATTATCAGGGAATGGGACAGGGACACGATTTGGGAATCGGAATTCTCCTTGATGTAGAGTCAACAAAAGATTCTGATTCAGATTCCTTTGAATGTAAATCAAGGTGTCTTGGTATGGGACACGCTAACGGAATAGGAGTTTTTATAAACCAAGGTGGAAGTGATTTTTATAGAGCTGATGAGTACGCTTTCGGAGATGTCACCGTAGATATATACAAAAGACCTCCGGGCATAAGAGAAATTATTCCAACATGGGGATTTTTCTTTGATTTGAATTCATATAGGTTCGATTTTTCTAGGTATGAAAATACCGCTGAAAAATCGCAAGAGAAATTGCAGAACCAGAAAAGTATAAGCAAAGATAAATTTCTCATCAGAGAGAAAGAGATTTCTCCCGAAGAGATAAAGTCAGCCATAAAAAAATCCTTTCCTTTTTTGAGGACTTTCTTTTACAGCGAGTAGAGGAGAGAAAAAAGTTTGATTTTTCATCATTCAAGCGGGTGAAATATACTTTCTACAACAAATATGATTATCCATAGTATTACAGCTCCGATTATCTGTTTATCTACGACAAGAAGAGAAGGGTCTTTTCCCTTGTTCTGCTCTGCTACTATGTAATACCTTATTATTCCAAATACAACTGGTATTATTGAAATGAGGAGGAAGTAGCTTTCTCTTTCTACGACAACATACATCGTGAAGAAAATAATTGTCAAGGTAGCGGATATCAAACCGATGGTTTCATAGATTTTTGAGTGTCCCGGAGTTTCTGCTTCTCTTTTCATTGCGGAAATAAAAAGTGATACAAAGAATGTGCATGTGATAAGCCACGATGAGGGCTTGATAGATATAGCTATTCCTCCTGCAATTACTCTTATTACAAATCCAAGGGAGACGATTATTATATCTGCTGGTGTGTTGCCTTTTATACCTAGTGAATATATGACATTGAGTAAAAAGTAAATCACAATTACTGTTTTGATGTATATATTATCTGCAATGATAAGAGAAAGCATCAGAAGTGAGGACGAAAAGAGTATTGCTTCTTTTTTTGATATAGTTCCGCTTGCTACTGGACGATTTTTCTTTACGGGGTGGTTTTTATCTTTTTCGTAATCGATAACATCGTTCAATGAGTAGACAGAAGATGATGAGAGTACAAAGCATATGAAAGCGATTAATGATTTCAGGATTTTTTCTTTTGAGAACGAAAAGGAGAAAAAAAGAGGAGCGAGGACGAAAACATTTTTATGCCACTGAAAAGGTCTTGAAAGTTTCAAAAACTCAAGGACTTTATTTTTTGCTGTTTTCATTTTTTCTCGCTACCTGTTTGCCGATTGTATTACTGATATTTTTAGAAATTTGGCTTTTGTTTTGTTGGATACATATATTTTTAGGAATAGGGTAAATCGGGGCGTGGCGTAGAGGTAGCGCGTTGGCATGGGGGGCCAAAGGTCGCCGGTTCAAATCCGGTCGCCCCGACCACCCAAAACCAAAATGGCAATACAACTTGATGACAAAAACTTTGATAAAGAAATAAACTCAGAAAAACCAATCCTCGTCGATTTCTGGGCTGCTTGGTGCGCTCCATGCAGAGCAATAGCTCCAATACTCGAAGAAATAGAAAAAGAAGATGGTGAAAAAATAAGAATAGGAAAACTCAACGTAGATGAATACCCCGATATCGCTTCAAGATTCAAAATATTCTCTATTCCAACTCTCGTTATATTTAAATCTGGAAAAGAACTGGGAAGAATGGTCGGCGCAGCCCCAAAATCTAAACTCAAACAGTTTATAGAAGAATCCCTAAAATAACCAAAACCTTATAAAAATCAATTGAATGCAAGAAGTCAAAGGAAAATATATAAGGGTAAAACTCCCAGATAACCTTAAAAGTATTGAATGGAGAAAATCAGATAACCAAACCAAAATCTCTGCCTTACTCAAACTCTTCAACAAAGAAAGAGAAAAAAATCAGGTCTTCGTTTTTGTAGATGAGGGAACTTTTATCGCTAATTCAAACGCAAAATTTGCCATCGGTACATCCACAGCAAAAATCGGAGATGTCAGTTTTGAGACAAAAGAATTATCTCTTTTCATTTTTGAAAACTCAGATGTCTTCTTGATATTCGGAGAAAATCGAACAGACTATGTTAGCTCAATCTCTATAACGGTAGAGAGCGGTCTATCTTTAAACCTCTTTGAACTCTGGAATACACCTCAGCAATCCTCATCCTTTAACATCACAAAGATTTCTCTTAAACCGTCAAGCTCTCTGAAACTTCTATTTTTAGAAAACACAGAAGAATCATCTCTTGTTGTTCAGAAAAAAATTTTTTTCATTTCCGAAAACTCTGATATGTATGGAGGAAATATATGGAAGGGGTTAGGAAAAACATTAGTTTCACAAGAGGTGTATCTTGATGGGGACGATAGCTCTTTGAGAGATTTTCACCTGTGCCTTGGAGAAGGCAAGAAAAAACTTGAAGTAAATTACAAAGTTTTTCACAGAGGTAAAAGAACAAAAAGTTTTTTATCTTCACGAATCATTTTGAAAGATGCTTCTGAAATAGCTTTCCTTGAAGATGCGGAGATAGAGAATTCAGCGGTTGATTCTGACTCTTATGTTGAGGGTAAGTCGCTTATTCTTTCGGAAAAAGCTAAAAACTTTCTTATTCCATCAATGAATATAGGAACGAACATCGTTAAGGCAAAGCACTCTGCATCTTGCAGTAGGGTAGGAGAAAGAGAGCTCTTCTATCTTATGTCAAGGGGTCTTGATAGAGAGACAGCAGAAAAACTCATCATATACGGTTTTATATCCGAAATACTTAACGAGTTCCCTTTAAAACATTTTATTCCCAAACTCCCTGATTTCCCCCAAGATGTTTTGCTTTGATCAATCTCTTATCTGCAACTTTTATTATCTCCTCATAGTTTGAATCGGCTTCTTTCACAGCACATAATCCCCAGCTCACAGTTGGACTTTCCCCAAGAATAGCTTTAAGTTCCTGATACAAACTGAACTTTCCTGTTATCCTTCTTATGACAGATAAGCTTTCTTCTTTCTCTATCTCATCAAGAAGAAGAACAAACTCATCTCCTCCGAACCTTGCAGGTATATCGTATCCTCTCACATTCTGCTTTAAAATAAAAGAGAATTTTTTCAAAATCTCATCTCCTACTGTATGACCATACTTATCATTGATCGACTTGAATTTATCTATGTCAAATATAGCTACAACATAGTTCTTCTGAGTTCTTCTGTATTTTGAGAAGTTCTGTTCTAAGCGAGCCATAAAATACCTTCTGTTGTAAATTCCTGTAAGTGGATCTGTGATAGCTTTTATTTTCAGCTCTTCCTCGGTTTCTATGCGTTTGAGTATAGCTTCTGTTAATTTTGAGGTAAGATAGAGCAGATTTTTCTTGTTCGCATCAAGTTCTCCTCTTACTACTATAAATCCATACTTTTCACCGTTAGATAATGCAAATGAAGTATATTCTTTCTCTTCGTCTATTGTTCCTTTTTCTATTCTATCTATGATTTTGCTCAAAAACTCCTCTCCTTTGATTATCTTTATTTTTTCTCTTTTTTCGGTTTCTGTTATTATTTTCTCCTCGGGACTCTTTTCAAAGATAGCTATACCTATTTCGTTTTGGGGTAGTATGTACTCCAAAAAATTTCCTACTTCTCTGAAAAGCTTATATCTATCTGTTTCCGTAATTGAGTATCTTATGAAGTTTGTGAGGTAAATGATAAATTTTTCATGCTTATCAGCAGAGACCAATTTTTCTTTGACTTCTTTTCGGGTTTTCAGTATCGTATAAAATATTTCTTCTAACTCTTTTGATAATTCTGGAATACCAATTTTTTTTCTTCTTTCTTCTGAAATATCTGTAGAAGGTGTTTTTTCTTCATCTTCTTCTGTGTTTTCTGATATTTTATCTTTTATGTATTTTAACTCAAGCTTGAAATTCAATATCTTTGAGATAAACTCTCTGTAAATTATAAAGCTCAAAATAATGAGTGAAAGAGTAATTATAGCGAAAGCAATAGCATCTATTCTTCCGAAAATATGTAGTAAAGAGATGGTAATAAAAATAATTGCAGGAATAATAAAAAAACTCTTTGGCAGAATAAAAAATATTCTCATTTCTGTCAGTGCAAATGAGACAAAAAAGAATAAAACAAAAAGTAGTATATACAAAGTGATTTCCATACTTGCTCAATCCCCTTTGATTTGATTTTCCGATACAATAAAAAATATAAAAATCCTGAATATACTTTTTGCTTTGCTTATACTTTTTCGTATCTGATTTTATGGTTGTGAAAATATGTGGTCTGACAAATGAGGAAGATGTTCTGCTATGCGATAGGGAAGGGGCAGATATGCTCGGGTTCGTATTTGTTATGCAAAGTCCAAGATATGTAGAGAAAAACTCAAATGTCTTTAAATTGAAAACTCGCGCGAAAAAGGTGGCTGTACTATCAAATCCAGAGATGAAAAATCTTGAATTCTTTGCAGAGCATTTTGAGTTCGTTCAACTACACGGAATGGAGGAAGGAAAAATTATAAATGAATTCAAAAAACTCGGTCTGAAAGTCATAAAGACAATTTTTCCCGAAGTTGAAGATTCAGTAAAGCTTTGCAGTCAAGTTTCAGATGATGTTGACCTTTTCCTTGTTGATTCATCTTCTAAACTCAAAGGAGCAAAAAGCTCTCTTTTCTCATTAGAAAAACTGAAAACTATATTAGATAGTGAAGGCAAGATATTTGGGCTAAATTACATATTATCTGGTGGGTTAAATCCAGAAAATGTTGTGGAATTTCTCAAAATTTTAAAGCCCTATGGTGTTGATGTCGCATCTGGTGTAGAGGATTATCCAGGGAGAAAATCTCCTGAAAAAGTAAGAAAATTCATAGTGAGAGTAAAAAATTTTTCTTACCATGCATAAAATTAACTCAAAAATGCACGAGATAGATTCAGGAATACAATTTGATTTTCCAACAGGAGAGAAAGGTATTTTCTTTTTCGGGAATTTTCAAATCACAGAAGAATTCATAAACGAATTGGTTCTTGCAAGACAGAATCATACGGGAACGAATATAATTTATCCAGATGAATATAGCAGATTTGAATTTTTTGATGGTTTGGTTTCTTATAGGAGCGTAAAGCAATCTCTTGGTGTGAAGACAGCAGATTGTCTTCCGGTTCTTTTCGCATCAGAAAAGATAAAAGGTTGCTTTCACTCCGGTTGGAGAGGTCTGACAAACGGTATAGTTGAAAACCTTTATGAGAAAGTGAAAATTATGGGTGAGGATTTTTCAAAAATAACATTTGTTATCGGACCTCACATTTGTGGAAGATGCTATGAAGTTAAAGAAGATGTAGCCGATATTTTCATAAGATTCGCAAAGGAAAGAGGTATTAGCCACCGAGTATTTATGAGTTTTATTGACCACAAGATTTTTATTGACCTGGCTTCCTGCTGTAAAGCCATACTCAAATCGTTTTCTGCAAAAAATATTTTTGAGGTTAAAATATGTGTTAAAGAAGATAAGAGGTTTTTTTCAAGAAGAAGAGGAGATAGTTCTTCGCAGATTTCAGCGATATTTTAGAAACTTTGTGTTTTAATTATTGAGCTGGGGAGGTCATATTTTGTAAAAGAAGATATTTTTTTACGAAGGTAATAAAATAATTTTTTTGTAATGGGGGTAGGTGGCGGAATGGTAGACGCAGGGGACTTAAAATCCCCTGGGGGTGCAAACCCCCGTGCGGGTTCAAGTCCCGCCCTACCCACAAAATCTTTGTGTTTTGTGCAACCTCTTTCTCTAACCTGAAAAACGAAGAAAAAGCATGCAAAAGCATCATAGATGAAGTCCTGAACAAACTTGAATCCCCAAGAAAAAAAGATATAATGCTTATAGTTTTCCTCAGCCCAAAATACAATGTGGAAAAAGTAATTGATTTTTTTTCAGATATAGATAATATCGGTGTCTCTGTTGGCGGAAATATAACAGATGAGGGGGAATTTGAAGGAGAAGAATCTGGAATATCTGTTCTTGCGATAGATAAAAGGTATATCCGATGTGAAAGTTTCTCGCTTTCCGTTCCACAGATAGGTTTAAGAGATTTGGGCAGAAAAATTGCAGAAAGATTTGCTACGGACATCCCTTCATCTCTTATTCTTTTTCCAACACCTTTTTATAACATAGACGAGATTTTGAGCGGAATAAAAGAGGCAAAAAGCGAAAACCTTTTTGTAACTGGTGGAGTAGCGAGTTCTTATGGAAATTCTCCTATCTTCACTTTTGAAAATGGCTCAATAGGAAGCTATGCGATAAGCGGAGTATTTTTAGAAGGTGTTGAGGGAAACGCAAGAATTGCTCAGAGCTGTAAAATTGTGAGCAGTAAGTTTATAGTAACATCATCGGAAAACAATGTCATAGAAGAGATAGACGGAGAGTTAGCTTCTGATGTGTTGAACGATGTTGCATCTGAAATAATTGCAGAAGATCCTGATATAGGAAAACTACCCTGGTTTGTCGGAGTTGAAATTGAAAGCAGATTAGAGCTGTTCCGGTTCTATCCGATTTTAGATGTCAAAAATGGATACATATATATTGGTGGAGAAGTAGAGGTGGGGAAAAACATCGTGTTTGCGGTTATGTCTCGGAAATATGCAGATGAAAATTCTAAAATAGAGTTTTCATCTATTAGCCCTAACTTATCTTATGATTTTTGCATGATTTTCAATTGCTTGGCAAGAGGAAGAAAGTTTTTCGGAAGGAAAAATCATGATATATCAATAGTAAAAAGGAAATTGAATTGTTCTATGGCTGGATTCTTTTCAAACGGTGAGATAACAACTTTGGGTTCGCCTTTTCTTCTGACATATTCAGCTGTGCTCGCAAATTTCAGAAAAGTTTTTATATCTTAATGGAGCTATCTATTTTATTGTAAAATTCAGAAGGAATATTTAAACTAATTTTATATACCTATGTCCTGGCTTTACGCTATAAGATTTGTGTTGAAGTTGCTCGCTGTTTGCATTGTTGATTACTCTAAAATTCTCTCTCCGGAATTTTCCATACCATTCCTTCTCATATCTTCTTTTGAAATATTATTTTCAAGAAGATTATATTCTCAGAGAGAAAACATATATCTTATCGCAATAACTTCTTTTCTCATCTACCTTGTCGCAATATATTCCAAAACACCTCTTTATCTTCTCACTATGTTCTTATTCATTGATATAAGCTCAGGGGTATCTGTTTTTTTGAGATGGGTGATATTTCTACCTTTAATATTTGTAGTTGCCACCTTCTCCCTCAATATACCTGTTTTATTTGTGTCTCGTTCGGTGAATCCAGATAAAGATTTGCCCGAAAATTTCAAGGTGATCAAGGGAAACGCAATAGACAGATACACCGGGAAAAAGGAAAGCGTAAATTTTTCGGGTGGGTTTCTTGTTGGTAATTATCTCTTTTCCGCTACATCCCCCGAAGGAGATGAGTTTTTTGTTTTTCTGAGAACAATTGATAGCGAAAAGGAGATATTGTTTTTTTCATTCTTGATAATTTTGAGTTTGATTTTTGTATTGCTTGTTTTACGAACTGAAAAAAAAGATTTAACCCAAGATTCACAATCGGTCGATAAAACTAAAACAGATAGAAACATATTTGGTGAAGAGGGTTTGTTGAGCGGAGATAAGACCGAACTTTTTTCTCTATACAAAAAATATTTAGAAGAAGCTATCTCAAATCTGAAAGCGAATATTGAAGAAGATAAAGCTTACCTATCATCAATCACCAAAACCTTAGATGATTTTAAGTTTAAGATATCTTCAATGCTTCTTGAAAAATCATCTGAAACAGATGTGCGGTCATTGGTGAGGAATTTCAAATCCTCAATATATGATAAGGTTCAACAAATATCTAAAAAGATTGATGAGCTCAGAAGAATTATTGATACTTCAGCATTTGAGAGAATTCAGATTTTATCTTATGATGCTTACCTTTCTCTTATCACACTTAAAGATAGTATAAGCTCACTGCGAGAAATACTGCTCCATAAGTTCAGGAGTATGGAGTACGTTTTTCACGAAATTTATTCCCCTCTTGGCGGTATAGAGAATGATATTGGAAAAATAAGATTTTTCAATATACAGAAAATTTTTGATTTTTCTGACATTGAGGAGACATTTCAAGATTTTTGTGAAATGATTGTAAGGTTCAAGTCAAATATATCTGCAATTCTGGACAGCATAAAAATACTTGCTTTCAATTCTTTTGTGATCGCATATAAGATAAAGGACAAGGTAGAAAGTTTTGAAGTTCTCTCGTCAGCAATAGAGATGATAATGGTAAATGTAGAGAGTTTTTACTCCGAGGTTCAGGAGCTATGGAATGTTGTAGAAGAGAATCTGGCAAAAATCAGATTTGAAAATCCAAATATTTCATTTGACGAACTTGAAAAACAGATTTCCGAAGCGAAGAAAATATTAGATGAGGGAATGCAGGGAATAAGATCTTTTGTGAGCTCTTTGGTTCAGTTTACTAATACGTTTTTGAACAATTTAAGCTCAGGCATAGAAGATACAGGAGAAGGTACTAATTTTTTCTCCAAAATTAATATCAAATTTGAACTCCTGAAAGATAGCTTTGATTTACTGCAAGGAGAGATTTATCTGCTTAAAGATTTCGCAGAAGAAAAAAGTGAGGGGGTAAAAGAAGGATGAAATTTGATTCCACAAAAATAAAACCAATTTATGTAGATATATCAAAAGTTATTTTGCTTATTGTAATTTTTATTTCTCTCAATATATCCTTCGGTAAATGGATTTTTGATTTTCCTGACCTTTATATTTTGCCTTTTGGATTTATATTGGCACTCTTTCTTGGAAAAGAAAAAAAATTATTCTTTCTCATCTTCTTCACAATATTTCTTCTTTCGTATTTCAGTATAAGAACCTCTTTTTCATCGGTTCTATATCATGAAGTATCAACTATATTAATACTCTCTCTTTCATCGCTTATCACTTCATTTGTTTTGTCATTTTTTACTGTGAAATTTCTCTACGATAAAGAAGAAAATTTTTATAAAACTGTCAAGTCCGAAGATAAAAAGTTAGAGAAGGAGAAAGAGGGCGAAGAATATTTGAGAGATGTCAATTATCAGAGAAGAACTATAGAAGAATTGAAAGAGGAGATAAGATTTTTTGAGACAGATATAGAAAACGAGATAAGGAAGAAATTTCCTGAAATTAACTCTGCTGAGGAAGAGCTTGAAAAGAGGTTAGAAAGAGAAAAGAAAAGAAGAGAGGAGAGCATAGGGTCGTTGCATGAGCTGAAAGAGAAAATTTTCCACTTCAGAAAGAGAGTGAGTAAAATCTACTCCGAACTTTCTTCGTTCATAAAAGATGTCAAAGATACTTATACATATACTGTCTCGTTTATTAGAAAAATTGAGAATTTGAAAGAAGTTTTAGCTTCCGAGATTCCTGCTAAAACAGCAATATCTATTATGTCTGATAAAAAAATTTTAGAGTTGAAAGATATCTTTGAATCTTTCAGTAATTCCTTTAAGGAAAAAGTTGAGAAAATTTTGAAGCTCAATTCACAAGATATAGAAGAGAAAATATTTACACTGCGTATATTAATATATAGCTTGAAAGAGATTTTAAAAAAGCTTGATAGAATAAATTATTTTTCTTATGCTGTTTCACTTAAAATATCGCAGGTCGCAAGTGGTTCGGGAGATAGTGCTATAAGAAGAACTCTCCTTTCCATAGCCCAAGATATAGATAACCTTTCGTTCAAGTCGCTAATTATATTCAACGAAGCCGAAGAAAATATTAAAAAACTTGAGAAGAAAACAAATGCTGTTGTTGAAAACCTTGATGAAAAAAGTGAAAATCTGAACCAAATGAGAGCTTCTATTAAAAATGCAATGAACAGACTAAATGTTATTCTTGAAAACAGAATTCAAAACTTTACCCAGGAAGTCAGCGGTTTTCTGAACATATCAGAGATAGAGGAGATCAATAAATTTATTTCAAAAAACCAAGAATATATACAGAATGTTTTGGAGTTTGGTCAAGATATAGAGAAAAAACTACTCGTTTTCATAGACATGCTTGAAAGGATAAAATCTGATATAGATGAACTCATAAATATCTTTATACTATATGAAAATCAGTTTGAGGAAATCATAAGTAGAGAAAAGGAAATTCTTGAAGAGTTATCGGGAATAGAGTTCGGCTGGAAAAAGCTCTATTTATCTGATTTCAAGAGCATTTCAGAATTGAGAAACATAAAAAATATAATATCTGAATTTGAAAAAGAATTTATGTCTTAAAGCTGATACTCTGTTGATCTCAAAAATTTCCGACGAAAAATTTTTCAGTTTTTTTATCAACAAAAGATAACTTCATAATTTTAAAAAAAATGAATCTGGAAAGCATATTGTTTTTCATCTTCGCAGGTGCGAGCATAATTTCCTCTGTTATGGCTATTTCAAGAAGACAACCCATTTTTGGTGTTATGTATCTTTTGGTTCTCGGTTTATCTGTTGCGGGACTTTTTGCAGTAAAAAAAGCTTTCTTCCTCTCCCTGATTCAGATAATAATATATGTCGGGGCGGTGCTTGTTCTCTTTGTATTCGTTATAGCTATGATCAATCTTTCAAAAGAAGAACTTATATTCGGAAAAATCAGAAGATCAAGATTTCTCTTCCTTATCCCCGTAATGCTTATTTTTATACTTATACTCTCGGTAGTAATATCTGAAAGCGGGCACAATATACAGAGGTTTCAGTTCTTCACTGCAAAAGATGTTTCCCTTGCTCTGTATAAAGACCTTCTTTTCCATTTTGAATACCTTTCTGTTTTTTTATTATCAGCAATAGTAATAACTGTTTTTATAGGCATGAGAGGGAAAAAGCAGTAAAAGATAGATGAAATATGGTGAAAACAAGAAAATTTTTTGAATATGGAGGATATATGGTATAGGCTATGGTAGGAGCAGAAATAACTCCCTTTCACTTTATCACGCTCGGCTTAACTCTTTTTTTCATAGGTATATGCGGGATTATTTTGAGAAGGAATATAATCTTTGTTTTCATCTCTCTTGAAGTAGCTACGAACGGGATTTTTCTCATATTTTTTGGAGCAAGTTTGAAAGTGGGTTATATTTCGCAAGCTCTTGTACTTGTTTTTATGGCTATCGCAGCTGTTGAGGTCGCTGTTGGACTTGCTCTGGCTATTGCAATTTTCAGAACCTCAAAAACTGTTAATGTAGATGAAGTATCTCAACTTAAAGGTTAGTAAAAATGATGGAGGAAATTAGGTAATGGAAAGCTTATCGGCTATACTTATAGTATTTTTGCCACTTGCAGGAGCTCTTATAAATCTTCTGCTTCTTTCGTATGAAATTCTTGCGAAGAAAGAAGATGAACATCTCAACCCCATCAAAATCTTTTCAGGAATAGTATCCTGCCTTGCTGTTGCAATACCTTTCTTGCTCTCTCTCTCTATCTTCGGAAAAGAAACTATAAGAATTGAATTTTTCAACTGGATTCCGCTTGAGGGATACAAAATAACATTTTCAGCACTTTTTGATAATCTTTCAAAAGTATCGCTCCTTTACATAACAGGAGTTTCATCACTGATACATATATACTCGGTGGGTTATATGTCTCACGACAGGGGCTTTATAAGATACTTTATGCTCCTCAATCTTTTCGTTTTCTTCATGATTCAAATCGTTGTCTCCGAAAACCTTGTCCAGATCTTTTTGGGGTGGGAAGGGGTAGGATTATGCTCATACGCCCTCATAGGGTTCTGGTATTCTGGCTACGAGAATGCAAGAGCTGGCTTCAAAGCATTCATAGTAAACAGAGTAGGGGATTTCGGATTCTTGGTAGGAATTGCCCTCTTTCTAATATACACAGGTGGAGTAGATTACTCACTTACAAAAAATCTTCCTTCTGATAAGGTGTTTTTTGTTGCTTTGGCACTCTCTATGGGAGCAATGGGAAAAAGCGCTCAGGGACCCTTCTGGCTTTGGCTCCCAGATGCTATGAGAGGTCCTACCCCTGTTTCAGCTCTCATACACGCTGCTACCATGGTAACTGCTGGTGTATATATGGTGGTGAGATTGCAAGACCTGTTCTCTTTCCCATCAGGCGCCTCTGATTTTGTGTTCTGGATAGGAACTATTACATCAATACTCATGGGATTTTTCGGAATCTTTGAGAGAGATATAAAAAGAATTCTCGCTTTTTCAACCCTGTCTCAGCTTGGACTTATGTTCGCAGGTGCAGGAACTTCTTTCAAATACACTGGAATGTTTCATGTATTTGAACACAGCTTCTTCAAAGCAGCCCTTTTCCTCATATCTGGAATACTGATGCACGAATTTGAAAACGAAACAGATATTTATAAACTCAAAGAGAAAAAACCGCTTGAAAAAGGTATGACACTTTCCGCCCTCGGTTTCCTCATATCCGCTCTCGCTATGAGCGGTGTATTCCCACTATCTGGATACTGGTCAAAAGAATCTATAATTCAAGCGGTTTCACACGATTTCGGACATACCGGCTCAATACTCATGCTCATCGCAAGCTTTATCACTCCACTTTATATGTTCAGAGCATACTTTATTGTGTTTGGAAATCAGAAATTCAAACTCTCTTTTTCACCATCCCACGAAGGTGGATATCTTATGTTCATACCTGTTCTTGTTCTGGTTATACTCAGCGTTATCGGGGGGATATTTGATGTCGGAGGTTGGCTCGGTAAAGAATATGGATACCAAGGAGAAATACACGGAGGAGTTTCACCAGTTGTTGTCCATGTTGTCGTTTTTCTTTCTGTTTTCATTTCGTATATTATATGGGGCAGAGGTAAAGAAATTCCTGAGAGCGGAGCGGGAAAGATTCTCTGGCGGAAGCTTTACCTTAACGAGATTGAGGAATACTCTTTCATAGGTTCCGCTGTCGCACTTATGAAACTCATATACTCTTTTGCAGAAAGAATAATCGTAGAAGGTTTTTATCTTTTTTTATCTGTTCTGGCAAGAGTTATTGGTTATGCGATTGCATCTGCTCACGGTGGAGAGCCAGTGAGAATATTATTTCTGATTATTCTCGGAATAACCTTTGTGCTTTTTATCGTGTAGCTTATGATTTGGCTTTATAAAATAAGTTTTGCAAATTGTGGGGAGGAAAATTAGATTATGGATGCGGTAAAGCTCACCTTGATTTTTCCTTTTCTCGGTGCTTTTCTTTCACTCTTTATAAGGTCAGTATATGTTGGATTTTTGTTCTCTCTTGGGACTTTTATATTCTCTCTTTTTATAAGGGCAGGTTATTCTGACGAGATACTTATATCAGAGAAGATAGGTTTTTCAATTTCGCTATATGTTGATGGCTTGAACATTTTACTGATATGGCTGACAACAGGACTTTTTTTTCTTGTCTTTCTCTATGCAATAGTTGAAAAAAGGGAGAGAAAAGATGAATACACTTTTTTGTTTTTACTTCTTGAATCGCTTCTATTACCTTCTTTCCTGACAAAAAATGTCCTTGTATTTTACTTTTTCTTTGACGCAACTTTGATACCTATGTTCTTCATAATAGGGATATGGGGAACAGGGAGAAAAGTTTATTCGGCTTATAAGTTTTTGCTCTTCACATTCTTTGGCAGTGTTTTCTTTCTTGTTTCAATAATATACCTTGGAATTGAGTTTTATTCCTCTGGTGGTAGGTTATCTTTTGAGCTTGAAGACCTGATAAAGGTTGTAGGTCAGCTTGATTTTCAGACTAAGACCCTTCTTTTTCTTGGGTTTTTCTTGGCTTTTGCAGTCAAAATTCCTCTGATACCGGTTCATGTTTGGCTCCCCGATGCTCACACAGAAGCACCAACAGGCGGAAGCGTAATACTTGCGGGAATTCTGCTCAAGCTCGGTTCATACGGATTTTTGAGATTTGCTCTCCCCCTCTTTCCTGATGTCGTAAGAGAATACTGGTATATCATAGCGGTAATATCTATTGCCGGTATAATTTTAGGTGCTATTTTAGCATTGTCTCAGGAGGATATGAAGCGTCTCATAGCTTACTCTTCTGTATCACATATGGGATATATTACTCTTGGTTCGGTTGCCTTTTCAGGAGACAAGATAACATATGAGGGTTTGCAGGGAGCTGTTTTGCAGATGGTAAATCACGGCATAGCAACAGGAGCCCTCTTTTTCATCGTAGGAATGATATATGAAAGAACTCATACAAGAATGATAAGAGATTACAGCGGGATAGCGAGAAAAGTTCCCATATTTACTTTCTTCTTCTTCATCTTCACTTTATCATCTATCGGATTCCCTTCAACGGGTGGATTTATAGGAGAGCTTCTTGTGATATTTTCTGCTATGAGGTCTAACATAATTTTCGGGGTGCTTGTAGCAGGGGGAGCAATCCTTTCCGCAGGATACCTTCTTTACCTTATCTTGCGGGTTTTCTTCGGTCCCGAAAAGAGCGATATAAACGAGCATATAAAAGATGCGAGTTTTGTGGAGTTTTTAACTCTTGTTCCTCTTGCGATTTTTGTCTTCATCATAGGAATTTTTCCCGGATACTTTATGAAAATTATATCAGGGGGTGTTGAGTTTGTATGGAAGCATCTTTCACAATAAGGGATTTATTGGAGGATTGGGGAGCTTTTATTTTCTCACTGATTTTGGGAATCTCAGGACTGATATTAGGCAGGTTGTTAAAGAAAAATATAGTTTCTATGATTTTTAACCTTTTTGCCTTGCTAACCCTTCTTGCATTTTCTATACTTTACAGTGGAGATGGAAAGGAAGTATTTGGAATTTTTGAGTTTGATAGATTTTTCTTCAACTCGTGCTTTTGGATCTCTGTTTTTGGGATAATAACTCTTTTTGTATCGTTTCAGGAGGTATCATCAAAAGGTGAAGTTTTTCCTGAAAATTTCTTTTTTGTTCTTCTTTCGTCTTTGGGCGCAATTTTGATGACAGGTTCAAAGGATTTCCTTTCACTTTTCATTTCAAAAGAGCTGATGTCCTTCAACATATATGCGATGATATATTTTATCAGAGATAGGTATGGAGTAGAGTCAGCTTTCAAGTATTTTATATCAAGTGCTCTGCTATCTTTGTTTTATCTTCTTGGATTTTCATTCTTCATCATATCAAACGAGACGATTTTTATATCAAACCCAAAGTCAATTCTTGGAATTCTGGGCGTTTACCTTGTTCTGTTTGATCTTTTTTTCAAATCTGGTTCTGCTCCTTTTCATTTTTGGGTTCCTGATGTTTATCAGGGAGCTCCTTCTTCCACTGTTGTCTTTGCTGGTTCAGTTGTGAAGTTCGCATCTTTTCTCGCTATAATGCGCATCTTTGATCTCACGGGTCAGAACTATAAGCACCTTTTAGAGATAATCGTTATTTTATCTGTTATCATAGGTTCACTCGGTGGGCTTGTTCAGAAGGAGCTCAAAAGAATTCTCGCATACTCCTCCATAGCACACTCAGGTTTTATCTCTCTTTTGCTTTTCGGAACAGGAAGTAAAGATTTTAAGGAGTTTTTGCTTTTTTACCTTGCGACTTACGGGATTTCATTTGCGGGTGCCTTTTCTGTGATCTCGCTTTTCAAAAACACTCTCTTATATCTTGAAGATATACGCGGTTTCTCTTCGGCTCACAGGTTCTTCTCCCTCCTCTTATCTGTATTTCTTATCACATTTACAGGATTGCCTCTCCTTTCTGGTTTTCCATCAAAGTACTTTGCGTTCTTCACAGCTCTATCGGTCAAAGAAGTTGTACCTGTTATAATCTCGGCAATAGGAAGTTTAATATCACTGTACTTTTACTTTATCCCTCTTGTGAGAACTTTCATGGAAAGCGCAGAAAATAAACTTGATTTCAACATCAATACTTTTGTAGGGCTGATTCTGATGATTTTAGCTTTCTTATCTTTCGTTTTCGGTGTGTATCCGGATTTATTCTTTATTATGACTCAAAAAATTCCTTTATTTTCTTGAAGTCGTTCTCCAGCGTTTCTGTGTATGACGGATTTCTGACAACGAAAGCGGGATGGAAAGTGACAAACACGGTAAATTCAGGTCTCGTGTAAAATTTTCCTCTCATCTCGGAGATTTTTTCATCTTTTCCTAAAATTGCTTTTGCTGCGGGAGCTCCAAGTGCGACAACAATGCGCGGTCTTATAACAGAAAGCTCTTCAAAAAGATAGTTCAAACATGCCGATATTTCTTCTTTCTCAGGCGTTCTGTTCTCAGGGGGACGACACCTTACAATATTAGTTATGAAAACATCTTCCCTTCTCATACCTAAAACATCCTGAATCATTTTTATGAGAAGTTTTCCAGATTTCCCTACGAACGGTTTCCCTCTTTTATCTTCTTCATATCCCGGCGCCTCCCCCACAAAAACAATCTGGGCACTCGGATTTCCGTCCCCCGGAACCGCATTAGTTCTACCTTTCCAGAGTTCGCATTTTTTGCATACCTTTATCCTCTCAGCTATATCTTTGAGCATTCTCTGCTTTTCTTCACGAATTATATGATATGGGTCAGGCAACTTTGATACCTCCTCCATAATTTTCTCAAAAATTCCAGCTCCTTTATTCTTGGTACTACTGCTTTCTTTCTTTTCGTTTTTATCGTTGTTTTTATCTTCTGTTATTATAAACTGCTCTCCGTAGCACTCCTCTATAAATTCAATGAAGCTGAGCACATCATCAAAACTTAACTGACTTTTCGCCTTATCTCCAGATGTTTTTTCCTCCTCTCCCATAGTTATAATCATATCAAAATCTTCTCGTAGCTCTTAAATCTAATCCCAAGTTTCCCATATTTCCAAAAAGTGAGTAGCCATATTTTCTGTTATCCCACGACATGATCATAGAGAGATTATCAGATATATCTCTTGATAACGAAAAATAATTTATTCCTTCAAATATATTCTGTGAGAATCTGTAATTTATACCCCCGACTTTTCCTAAAAAACCGAACTCTGTTGGAGTAAAGAAAGTTCTTATAGCTCTGTCTTCTGGTGTTATAGCGCTCTGGACCTTCTTTAAGGCAATTGATAATCCTCTGTATGTTGCGCTTTCAAAAGCGTTTTTGTAATCTTCTACCGATTTACATCTTCTCAGAAAAGCAAGAACACACATAATGTCCGCCTGCGATAAAGATGGAATAGACGAAAGGTATACTGATGGGTTATCTAAATTACCTACGACACGCAACTGCAATGTGAATTTTTCATTCTCAAAAGTTATAATTTCTGTCTTTCCAGAGATGTTCAGGAAAATTTTCCCTTCTTTCATAATCGCAAGCCCGGTCACCTTTGAAAACTCTGTATCAGCAAATGAGAATCCACCATCTAATATCTGAAAGACGCCAACTATCTGTGGGTCAGATGTCTTTCCGGTTATATTTATTCTGCCGTTTAGTTTTATTCCTCCGAAGGATTCTTTAAGGTATATATTTTCTAAAATCACAACTATATTCAGAGTTCCTTCTGCATTATCTTCTTGAATACCTATTTTGTTTTCCCTCTCAAGCTCTATTTCACCAGCGAAAAGATTTTTTATCTCGTCTATCTTTTCTGTATCAAACTGAAACTGGCTTATTTTTATCTCGCCTGATATGAAAGGTTTATCTAATGTTCCGGTGATATTTATTTTTCCCGAAACAGGTATTTGAGCTATTGTCTTTGGCAGAATTGAAATTTGCATTTTCTTGTTTTGTATATCATATTCTCCCTGCAAAGCTAACTCGTCTTCTTTCAAGTATGCTGTAGCGTAGAAATTCAAAATTCCCCGGTTTATTCCTGATGAGAAACTGACATTTCTCAGACCAAAATTAGCTACTTTAACATAAGGGGATTCAAAATCAAAGTTTCCTGACTTTTCAGGTATATTGTATTTCAAACTGAAAAATCCTTCATCTGCGAACCTTCTGTTTAAGATAGAAGATATATCTTCAATTTTTCCACTGCCTTCTAAATTATCTCCTGAAAATTTCACGAAGGTTTCTCCTTTTGATATGGAGCCGAAAATCTTCTCGTTCTGATATGTGAGCGAAATTTCAAACTCTTCGCATGTTTTTCCCTGAAAGCTAACTTTTCCTGAACCTTCTATTATCACATCTCCCAAAACACACGATGAACTTAAAGGATATTCAGAGAATCTGAAATTCTCTGCGAGAACTTTGATATTTCCATAAAGAGTTTTTCTGAGGTCGCTTTCTATCTCTCCTGAAAATTCAGCATCTCCTTCAAGACCGAAAGGAAGCATTCCGAAATCTTTCAGGTCATATTTTCCGTTTTCTATTTTCAGCTTCAGTATATCCTGATTGATATGGGCTGAAAAATCAAATCTTGAATCAGCCAAGTCGTTGCACCTTAACACTCCGTCTTTCCCTTCACCTTCAATATCTATTGAAAAGTTTCCAGAAAAATGAACCCTACCTTCTATATTTGCTCTGATACAGCTTATATTTTCTTTAAGTATTTTGAAATCCCTTGCAGTAATGTTTTCAGATGTTAGATGAACGATTTTGCTTTTCGGATCTATATCAATATTTACTCTGGAAGACGATATCAAAGCATCGAAAGGAATGCTCAACTTCATTACCTCAAGAGAATCTTTTGCGCCTGAGTTATCAAGATATAAACTTATACTGATATTTTTCCAATCTTCCACGCCTCCTGAAACTGAAATGTGGCTTTTGTTATTTACAAGAATTCCCTTGAATTTTAAATTTTTACCCTCTCCAATAGATACATCTCCGTAAAACTCTTTGAACTGAATAAAATCTAAATTGAAATCTTTGACTTCTGAGCTTATTTTTGCTGTCAGATCAGGAATGTAAAATATACCATCTACCAATATTTTGCCTTTTGAATTTTCAAGAAATTTTGTTTTCTGTAAGTCAATTTCTCCTGAAAAATTTATAGCTCCTTTTGAAGTGCCTACTGGTATATCACCAGAAAGTTCTAGTTTTTCTAAACCATCGCCAGATATTTCCGCATAAACGTGAATTTTTTCATCTTTATAGATTAACTCTATGTTTCCTTGAAACCCTCCAATTTTTCTATCGTTTATCTGAAAGTTTTCAAGATTTATTTTTGAAAATGCTTTGACTTCTAATTTTCTATCAGATATAGATAGCTCAATTTCTGGATATATTTCTAATATGCTGGAATTGGCTTCGGTAATAAAAGTTTTCAGGTCAGACAAAGTTTCTCCTTTGAGCTTGAGCGAAAGTTCCTTTTCCTTACACAAAGATAGAGAAAAATCAAGCGAAGCGGAGATGATACCATCTCTTATTTTCACATATCCTATTGCATCAAGGTTTTTCAGATTTCCGAGAGCTCTCAAATTTACCTCCGTTTTTTCAAATCTATCTCTCAAAGATTCGGGAAAATTAGGGTTTTTGAACCTGAGTTTTATGCGCGTTTCAGGAACTTCAAAGTAGAATTTTGATAAAGATAAAGTCAATTTATCCGAAAAAGATGAGAAATCTTTGGTTTGAAGTTCAAAGCCCTCAATTTTCACCTCTCCTTTGAGAAAAAAAGATGGAACATACTCGGCTATTTTCCCTATTTTGCTTTCATAAAAAGATTTTGTTATTTCGCATACTGGTTTTAGGTCCGGAACTCCACCTCCTCCAGATGGGATAGAGATTTTCAGCAACTCTACATCTATTTTCCCAGGTTCTATTTTTATTTTATCTGAATGAAAAACCTCTCCTGCGCTTATACTGTCAATCCTGATATCAAATGGTCTGACAGATATTTCCTTTATACGCAGGAATTCATTTTTGACACCTTCTAATTTTATCTCAAAAGATTTTGATAGAGGGAAGAGCTTTATATCTATATTTTCTATATGGATTGCAAATTTTTTTTCCACGACACCTAAAAATGCCTTTTTTACTTTACCATGTCTTGAAATTATAAGTCCTATAAGAGAGATTATAGACATTACAACTGCAAAGATTGTTATAATCCAGAGCAAAATAATAGATACTGGAGTTTTCTCTCTTCTTGAAATTTTTTCTTTTTCCTGTGACACTTGTAAATTTTATTCATTTGAACGGGCTTCTTTAAATTTTCAGAAGAAAGCGAAAAGCAAATTAAACAAAAAGCAAAGGAATAACAAAATTAAATACTGAAATTTTTTCGGAGGGAAGAAATCATGATAGGGGACGAAGAAAGAGAAGAAAATATTAATGAAGATAACGGAGCGGGTTCATCTGAGAACAACATACAAGATCAGAGACAACCTATACCTCTTTTGGGACCTCTGCCGACTATTAATTTTCGGAAGGATATCCCGATACCGGTGGTGAATCTGATGGGATTTGTGATTTTTCCGGGAAGTATAACTCCGATAACGGTAGCGAACCCGGAGTCGCAACTTGCTATTGAACACGCACTTCAATCTCACAGGTTTATTTTTGCATCACTTATAAACGAACAAGGAACAAATCCGAAAGATGCAATAAGGGACTTTGGAGTTGTAGGATTTATTGTGAGGGTAGCAAAAGATGGAAACACGATGAGAGCTCTTGTTAGCGGAATTTACAGAGCAAAAATAGAAAAATTCGTAAGCTTAATTCCGCCATTTCTTGTCAATGTTCAAATATTTGAAGATAAGAAACCGGTTATATTCAATCCGACTCTTGAGGCAATGACAAGAGAACTTATAGAACTTTTTGAAGAATATGTTTCTCTTTTGCCGATAAAGCCACCACCAGAAGCTATCGCAATTTTGCGAAGTATTGAAATTCCCGGAAAAGTAGCAGACCTTATCGCTGGCTCGCTACCTCTTAAACCATCAGAGGCACAAGACATTTTGGAAACAATAGACCAAGAAGAAAGAATAAGAAAACTCATCTCAATCATAATAAAAGAAAAAGAGATACTCAAAATACAGAACGAAATAGCAAGGCGAGTCCATGAAAACATAGATAAAGCACAGAGAATAAGGATACTTCAAGAAGAAATAAAGGAAATGCAAAAAGAGCTTGAACAACTTGAGGGAGTTAAATCAGAAATAGAAGAGCTGAAAGAGAAAGCTGAGAAACTCCCTGAACATGCAAAAAAAGAAGTCATCAAACAAATTGAAAGATTGAAAACAATACCAAAAGAATCTCCAGAATACACGGTAGCGCTAACATGGATAGAAGAGGTTCTATCTTTGCCATGGAACGAGGAAACAAAAGATAATCTTGATATAAAGAGAGCAAAAGAGGTTCTTGATGAAGATCACTGGGACCTTGAAGATGTGAAAGAAAGAATTCTTGAATTTTTATCAGTCGCTTACCTGAAAAAAAGCATTTCTCGCGGAACTACGCTTTGCTTTGTGGGACCTCCTGGAGTTGGCAAAACATCTCTTGGCAGGTCAATAGCAAGAGCATTAGGACGCAGATTTATCAGAATATCTCTTGGTGGATTGAGAGACGAGGCGGAAATAAGAGGGCACAGAAGAACTTATGTCGGAGCTATGCCAGGCAGAATAATCTCAGGAATAAAGCAAGCTGGAACAAAAAATCCTGTCTTCATGCTAGATGAAATAGATAAAATCTATGCTGATTTCAGGGGAGATCCCGCGTCTGCGCTGCTTGAAGTCCTTGACCCAGAGCAGAACAGCGCTTTTTTAGACCACTATATATCAATACCATTTGACCTCTCAAAAGTTTTCTTTATATGCACAGCAAACCAGATTGATACAATACCTCCACCTCTTCTTGATAGAATGGAATTGATATTCATTCCCGGATACACCGAAATAGATAAGCTCAACATAGCGAAAAAATTCTTTATACCAAAGTATAAGGAGGAGACAGGACTTGGAGAGTACAATATCAGGATAGAAGATGGAGCGATTTTTAAGGTCATAAACGAGTACACAAGGGAAGCAGGAGTGAGAGAGCTCGGAAGAAAAATACAGAACATTTTCTTGAAAATAGCAAAGAAAATAGCGGTAGGAGAGATAAACCAAGACGGAAAAGAAATTGTGATAGATGAGAGAAAGGTTGAGGAACTTCTGGGACCGGAAGAGTTTTCTGTTTTTGAAGATACGAAAGGTGAGGAGATAGGGGTAGTAACAGGTCTTGCCTGGACGCCCTACGGTGGAGACATACTCAAAATAGAGTGTAATATTGTGCCGAACGAGAAATCAATTACCCTTACTGGTAATTTGGGAGAAGTTATGAAGGAATCAGCAAGAGCTGCTTTGACTTATGCAAAGGTGAATGCGAAAAAGCTCGGAATCCCAGAAAAAAAGTTCTCTTATGGAATACACATACACGTTCCTGAGGGTGCAGTGCCGAAAGATGGACCATCTGCTGGTTCAGCAATAGCTATATCTTTGATATCTGCTCTTTCATCAAAACCAGTTCGTCAAGATATAGCAATAACAGGAGAGATAACTCTGCGCGGTAAAATATTGCCGGTGGGAGGAATAAGAGAAAAAGTTCTTGCTGCTGCGCGCTATGGTGTGAAAGAAGTTATCCTTCCCAAACTCAATCAAAGAGACCTCGAAAAATTTCCAGATGAAATAAAAAACAAGATCAAGTTTCACTTTGTAGAGCATCTTGACCAGCTTGTTGAGATAGTTTTCGCAAGAAAAACATCAGTAAATAAAAAAGAATATTCCAGAAGAAGATAATAAGAAGGATAATAATTTTCCCATTGGCCGAAAGTGAAGAAAATCCGAACCGCATTAGTTTTTTTGCGGTTTTAATATGCCAAGGAGGAATTTAAACAAGAGGAATTTAAACAATTTCATCAATAAAAATTTGTTTATTACTTTTTATTTTTAAAATAAGCTTTAAAATATCTTTTCTTATCAGCATTTTGAAAAAATACAGGGAGAAGAAGTTATGAGGATAGGAATGAAATTTGAGGGGGAGAACCTTGAAGCAATTGTTGGAGAGGTTGCAGGTCAAGCAGATGGTTCATGCCTTCTTAGGTATGACGAAACGGTAGTTCTATCCACTGTTGTATCCTCAAAGAAAAATGTTGCGGGAATAGATTTCCTTCCGCTTACCGTTGAGTTCAGAGAGAAATCTTATGCAGTCGGAGAAATTCCCGGAGGATTTTATAAAAGGGAAGGAAAGCCAAGTGAAAGAGAAATTCTGATTTCAAGATTGATAGATAGGTCTATAAGACCTCTTTTTGAAAGAGGATATGTAGAAGATACTCAAGTTATATCTTATGCTCTTTCAGCAGATAAAATTCACGAGCCAGATATACTTGCTATCAACTCTACTTCAATTGCCCTTTTGATATCTGATATACCTTTCTATACTCCCGTAGCAGCAGTAAAAGTTGGTATGAAAGATGGTAAATTTGTTCTCAATCCTAAAAGTGAGGAAGAAAAAGCTCATCTCGAGCTTGTAGTGGCGGGAACAGAAACAGGAATAGTTATGGTTGAAGGACGGGCTAACTTCGTATCAGAAGATACTTTCTTAGATGCTATATTTTTCGCTCACAAGTATATAAAAAAGCTTATAGAGTTCCAGAAGAAAATATGCGAGGTTTTAGGGAAACCAAAAAGAAGTTTCAAACCAATAACCTACTCGGAAGATGTTATAGAAAAAATAGCAAGCAAGATTGACATCAAAGATATAATTTTGACATCTTCAAAGTTAGAAAGAAGAAGAAAAGAAGACGAAGCACTGGAAAACCTGAAAAAAGAGTTAGATTATTTCGTCCCTCCTGATGAGAAATATTCTGATGAGGAAAGGATTTCAATACTGACTCACTCGTTTTTTGAACTTGCTCGCAGGTTCGTCAGAAGAATGATAGTACAAGATAAAAGAAGAATAGATGGTAGGGGTCCAGATGATATAAGAGAGATAGAGATAACTCTTGGTGTTCTTCCAAGAGCGCACGGATCTGCAATATTCAGAAGAGGAGAGACACAAGCTCTCGTCACTGTAACTTTGGGTACTCCCAAAGATGTTCAGCCAGTTGAAGGGTTTGGTATAGAGCTTGAGGCAAAAAGGTTTATGCTACACTATAACTTCCCGCCTTTTTCATCTGGGGAGGTAAAACCCATCAAAGGTCCGTCAAGGAGAGAGATAGGACACGGTTATCTTGCAGAAAAAGCTCTTGCACCAATAATACCGCCAGAAGATATATTCCCTTACACTATACGGGTTGTTTCAGATATACTTTCTTCAAACGGCTCTACTTCAATGGCATCGGTATGTGGTGGAAGTTTGGCTCTTTTTGATGCAGGTGTCCCAGTTCTTTCACACGTTGCAGGAGTTGCTATGGGAGTCATAAAAGAGGGAGAGACATTTGAAGTCATAACAGATATTTTGGGAGATGAGGACCATCTTGGAGATATGGATTTCAAAATAGCGGGTTCTGAAAACGGAATAAGCGCAGTCCAGATGGACCTCAAAACTATGGGATTATCATTTGATATAATAAGAGAAGCTGTACACAGAGCTAAAAAGGCGAGAGAGAAAATTCTTCAAATTATGTATAACCACATCCGAAAACCAAAATCTCTCTCACCATATACCCCGAGATTCCATAAGCTCAGGGTTGATGTTGAAAAAATAGGAACTCTTATAGGTCCGAATGGCAGAAACATAAAACAAATAATTGAAAAGACAAAAGCAGATATAGAGATAGACCTTGATGGAAATGTGAAGATTTTCGCTCCAGATGAAGAGAAACTCAAAGAGGTGATTGAGCTTATAAATTACTACACAAGCGATGTAGAGGAAGGGAAAATATATAAAGCTAAGGTGAAAAGAATTCTTCCAAACGGAGCATTGGTACAGCTTCTCCCCTCACTCCAATACGCTTTCATGCATATTTCTCATGTCGATGTAAAAAGAATAAGCAGAGTAGTAGATGCTATAAAACCTAACGAAGAAATAGAAGTTAAAGTGGTCAAAATTGAAGAAGATGGGAGAATTCTCGTATCAAGGAAAGAAGCCCTCCTTGAAAAAGAAAGGAGTGAAAGAAGAAAAGAGAAGGAAGATAAAAGGAAAAGAATATAACAATTTCTCTAAAAATAAATTTTTGTAATTCCTAAATTTTTCTTATAAGGTTTTATTTTTTCTTTTCAATTTTAAAATAGATGATGATAAAGGAGGGAGTATGTTTTTATGGCAGGGCACTCAAAATGGCATAATATAAAACATAAAAAAGCAGCACAAGACCAAAAGAGAGGAAGAATTTTCACAAAGGTGATAAGGGAGATTGAGGTTGCTGTAAGACAGGGGGGACCGAACCCTGAGACCAATCCTCGTCTGCGACTTGCGATTGAGATGGCAAAAAGCGTCAATATGCCAAAAGAGAACATAGAGAGAGCAATAAAGAAAGCAACAGGAGAGCTCGGCGGTGAAAAACTCGAAGAGGTCTTCTTCGAGGGATACGGTCCAGGCGGAGTTGCTATGTATATCTCTGCTATAACAGATAACAAAAATAGAACCGCCTCACAAATAAGAGCAATCTTTTCAAAATTCGGTGGGAGTCTCGCAGAAGCAGGTTCAGTATCTTGGCTTTTTGAAATGAAAGGAGTTATCGCACTTCAGAAGAACTCTATACCTTCAAAAGATGAATTTATAGATTTCGTCATAGAAAACGGAGCAGAAGATATAAACGAACTTGACGATGTGATCGAGGTGTACTGCAACCCTAAAAATTTCGAAGATCTGAAAAAGAAAATTGAAGATGCTGGATGGAAATACGAAAGAGCAGAAATAAGCTTTGTACCAAAGAGTACAGTTAAAGTATCAGGAAAAGATGCAGAACATCTTCTGAAACTTATGAACGCAATCGATGAACTTGACGATGTACAGAAAGTATGGGCGAACTTTGAGATAGAAGACGAAGAAATGGAAAGATTGATCGCCACAATGTAGGGGAGGTGCCGGAGCGGTCAAACGGGCCCGGCTGTAAACCGGGTGGCCCCAGGCCTACGGGGGTTCAAATCCCTCCCTCCCCACACACAAAAAAATTGCTTCTTACCATCATCTACTCAATAATCTCCTTCTCATTCTTCCTCAATATAAAAGGAGGTATGTCTTTCCCTTCCTCAATAGCGCAGAAGGTTTCTCCTTCTTTCGGTTTTGCTCTTGGAGTTGCAGAGTTTGATAGCTTTGACGCGGGCGCAAACTTCTTCTTCTTCCCATCTGCCAGTTTTTTCTTCCCATCGTCAAGAGTTTCAATCAGGTTTGATTCATCTGACTTTTTCGCAAGCGTAGGTGCAGGAATTGGACCAGGTATTCAGTCGCAGAGACAAAAAATTTTAGCTTACCTCGGTCTTGAAACATTTGGAGATTTCGGCGTCTGGATAGAACCAAGAAGATTTTCCGCACACCTCTCTCCCATAATTTCTGGTTTTTTTGGAAGTAATTCAGGATACATAATTTCTGTTCTCTTCGGCTTCTCGGTGTTTTCTCCATAATCCCCCCTAAATATTTCATTCCCTGATTAAATTTTTCTCTGAATGAAATTAACTCCGAAGAAAGAGAGAATATTTATATTTTTTCTATTCGTTTTTTTCTCCTGTTCTGAAAAACCTGATGTTAATCCTGGTTCGGCTTATTTTGCTTTCTCATCCACATACCGGCTTGTAAAATTTTTGAAAGATGGGGTCTTCCCAAAAAGCTGGACTGATCCTTCTGACTTTTTTGAAAAACTTTATAACTTTTTCACAGTCCTTTTCCCAAATTATATTTCAATCATACAGGTAAAGCCGTTTTTTACAAGAGATTTCTCAAATTGTATCACTTCTGCCGTATTCCCTGATACAACTTATGTTTTTGGAGAATGCTCAGAATTCGCAAAAGATAAAGATAGTAATTCGGTACCTCAAATTTTAATTCGCTCATCATACTATTGCTCTGATATAAAATCAACGAAAAACTGCAAAGGGAAAATAGAGTACTTTTTCAATATTTTGAGCTGGTGCATAGATAACCTTGATTACCTATCGTGTTCTGATATATTCAGAAATTTTTCGGTTTCGTATTTTTACTTTTTTTCTGAATTTTATTATTCATCAGCAGAAACTCAAAGCACAGCATATACACTTAGCATGAATATTGACTATTTCAGCACAAGTATAACTCTGTTTTCACAATACAAAGATAGAAGAACGATTTTGATGAGATATAAAGCAGAAATCCAAGATTTTTCATTTGTGTATGAAGTTTATAGTAAAGTTATCCTCAATGTATATTTTGATGGAAAATCTTTTTTATCTTATGAAAACTCACCTGCAAAGACCTGCTACACAACAAAATCTGATTTCAAAACTAAAAATCCATTAACATATATATTTCCAGATTTTTCTCAAAGATTTGGCGAAGATAATTTTGCGTATTGTCCAGAAAAAGGAATTATAAATATAACCACGAATTCAAAAAGTTTTCAGATTGATTTTGAAAAGGTTCAATGTCAAGAACTCATAAATTCTTCAAAAGAGTTTGAGAGTAATTCAAGTTCTTGTTCGCCATAAATATTGTGCCGAAAACTCCGAAATTTTAAGACGATACTTCAATATCTTGAAACATTATTGATGGAGTTCCTATATTCCCACAAACTTTAAAGTCAGAAAATAAGACCGCATCTTTCAGAATTTCAAATATATTTCCAGATATTACTGCTGTTTTGAACGGCTGTCGGGAGTTCAAAACGTATCCTCTGCATCCCACAGAGAAGTTCCCCTTTACTTCATCTCCTGTGTGCAGACCTATTATTTCACATACATATAAGGTTTTTGGTATGTTTTCTACATCTTCTCTTTTTGTTTTGCCGGGAAGAAGAGCTAATGCAGAAAAATACGGTGATGGTGGAGCAAGATAGTTCTGCCTCATAGAACACCTTGTATTTTTTATTCCTAATATTTTTGATGTTTTTTCATCTGTGAAGAAATTTTCAATAGTTCCAGCATTTACAAGATAGAAGTTATTTTTTTCTCCGCCCTCATCGTCAAAAAACCTCAGACCGCGGTTGAACTTCATTTCATCTTTTATTTGTGAGAAACTTTCCGGTTCAGCTATCTCACATATATATATGTTGTCTCCAAAGATCTTCTTCCCTATATCTTTTACCGAAAATCTTGAGTTTCCTTTTGCTAATCTATCTCCACAGAAGTTATGAGCTATAAACTCAATGAACTGTGCACAAACCTTCGGAGGCAAAACAATGTTATATTTCCCGCTCTCTATTCTTCCGCCCCCGAAAGAAAAATCATTCAGTATCTCATCACAAAGCTTTCTTATGTCTATTTTATCAGGTGAAAGATAAGATTCAGAGAAATAAACAATCTGCAATTCGCCATTTTTTTCTCCTCCTACTGAACCGTAGATGAAAAAGTAGTTTTTCTCTTCTTCAAGCTTTACTCCAAACGAATTTATGATTTTTCTTTTTTCCCTCGTCTTACCGCAGACAATTTTATCTACTATTACTTTGAAATCTGCTTTTTGTTTTATGGCACTGAAAAACTCTATCAGTACCTCTTGTGATTTCCATTTTTTCTTATCTCCAAGAGTAAATCTTTTTGATAATTTAATTTTTGGTATTAAAAGTTTTTCTTCTATAAGAGGTTCTGGAATTGAAATTTTTGGTAATCTCTCATCTTTTGATTTCTCAAAGGCAAAAAAGCCATACTTTTTCCCATCAGAATATCTTACGGAAGTTGATTTTATTTTTTTCATCTGTGGTACAGGAATGGAATCACTTGCGGAAAGAACAAACTCATCTGATATATTTTCGTATTCAAAAACTTCCCATACCTTGTACTTTTTCTTTATCTCTTTTATCATCTTTTGATATTGATTTTATATCTAACTAAAACTAAAATAGTGTGTTGTGAAAATATTTGCAGAAATATAAATAAATATTTTCTTCGCAATCTGTTTGATTTACTTATTGGACTTTTGGAATTTTTCCTGTTATCAGGTAATCTGTAAATAATGTTTCGGCATCTATTATTTTGTTTCTCAGGTCTCTTACTATTTCTTTTGCTTCTTCGTCTTCTTTCAGAAATCTTTCCCCTACGATAAGGCAGGAATCTATGAATTCAAGGATATCTATTATTTTCACAATCTTTTTTATTCTGTTAGCAAGTTCATCATCTTTCACAAGATCATCTGCGAAAAAAATCTTATCGTTAGAATCATCAAATTCAACTTCATCTTCATATCCGTTATTTTCCAGATTGTCTTTTTCCTTCTCCACGATAGATTTGACTTTCTTTCTTTTTCTCTCATTCATAGCTTTTGTATATTTTCGGAAAAAAAGTTTTTTTTTATACTCTGGAATTCAGGAATGTTTTATTCATATTGAAAATGAATTATAAGAATTCCTTTTGAATTTCTCTACCATCTATATCCCAATTATTTTCACTATCACCTTTCTTGTTCTGGGACCATCGAACTCAACCAGAAAAATTCCTTGCCATGTTCCCCATGGTAAATTTCCGTTTTCTATTGGTAATGAGACAGAGCTTCCAACAACTGCGGTCTTTATATGAGCGTCAGCATTTCCTTCTGTGTGTGAGTAGTTCCCTCTATGTGGTATGATTCTGCTTAGTGTTTCGTGAATATCTTTCTGAACCGTTGGATCCCAATTTTCATTTATCATTACTCCGCAAGTCGTATGAGGAATAAATACTGTAATAATTCCATCTTTTATTCCGCTTTCTGAAAGAATCTTTTCAACTTCCTTAGTTATATCTACGCTTGATGTTCTCGAGGGCGTCTTGACCTGAATTGTTTTAGAGAAGGTTTTGAAGCTTGCGGACAAAAAATTTTGGGGAGCCAAGGGTGGGATTCGAACCCACGACCTGGTGCTTACAAGGCACCCGCTCTACCACCTGAGCTACCTTGGCTCAAAATAAAAAACAAAAATAAAAGCAAAATTGAATTTTAAGATAAAATTTTATCTCAGTCCCACCACGTAGGAGAAAAATTCAAAATTTTACCAAAGTGAAAATAATATAAAAAACATCAAAATTTTTGTTGTTTTTATAAAACTGAAAAATCAGAAAATTATAATTTCCATTTTATGTATGCGGTAATAAAATTAGCGGGAAAACAATATAAGGTCAAAGAAGGAGACCTTATAAGAACAGAAAAGATAGAGGGAGTTAAAGAGGGGGAAATTTTAGAAGTAAAAGATGTTCTGCTAATTGTGAAAAATGGAGAAGTAAAACTCGGAGACACTAACGCCACAGTAAAGCTCAGAAAAATAAAAGATGGAAAAAGCAAAAAGATAATAGTTTTCAAATTCAAAAGAAAAAAGAGATACAGAAGAAAATATGGACACAGACAGATTTTCTCAATATTCAGAGTTGAAAAAATAGAAAATTAAAGAAACTCCTTATAAGAAAATAAAAATTATTTTTGATGGAGTTTTCTAAATTTGATCAGCTATCTGCTAAAATCTGGGGGAACTTTCTTAAAATAACCTCGGGCTTTGAGAAGAATAAAATCTTGGGATTGATAAGGTCTGTCTCTCTTCCTATAACTCTGTTTTCAGTTATAATTGCCGGATTACTTGCGTGGAGTTTTGGCTCGTTTGACCCAATTTTGTTCGCAGTGAATATGATAGGGCTCCTTCTCGCTCATGCTTCAAGCAATGTTATAAACGATTGGTGGGATTACAAAAACAAAGTTGATACTCCCGAGTACTTCAGGTTAGTATACGGAGTACACCCTGTATTTTCTATTGGAGAAAGAAAATCTTTTTTGCTCGGACTTTTTCTATCTTTTCTTGCTTTTTTGTGCGGATTATTTCTCGCATCAAAAAGAGGTCCTGCGGTTATTTTGCTTGCGATAGTTGGTTTTGTTCTTCTTTTCTCATACTCAGGAAAACCCCTCAAACTAAAATACAGAGGATTAGGAGAATTTCTTGTATTTTTAATATGGGGACCTATGATGATAGCTGGGAGCTTTTTTGTAATATCAGGATACATAGACGAGAAGGTTATTGTTGCTTCTTTTCCTTATGGTATTTCGGCTTCGCTTATCGTTTTTGGGAAACATCTTGATAAATTAGAGGAGGACTCAAAAAAAGGAGTAAAAACACTTCCTGTAATTTTAGGGGAAAGAAAAACAAAAATCCTTTGCAAAGTTCTTATTTTTGCCATGTATATTTCTGTTATCTTGACCGCTCTTTTAACTCAGAGGTTGGGCTTTCTGTTTTCTTTTTTATCTCTGCCAAGAGCAATTAAAGTTTTCAGAGGGATAGATTATGATAGACCGAAGGATTTGAACGAAGTTCCTGATTTCTATCCGAAGGATTTCTGGCCAATGTGGTATGTTGGAGGAGCTTTTATACTGAACACAGATTTTGCTCTTTCGTTTATTCTTGGAACTTTTCTCGCAAGATTTTTCTAAAATCAGTAAAGTGAAAAAATTGAAGAGAAAGTTCTTTCTATTTGCAATGGGAAAAATCATTAGAGTTTTAGAGAGAACAAAAAGAGCTTTTCAAGATAAAGATGTGAGAGAGATATTCAATCTATCTTTTTTAGCTGCGTTCTCTCTTGCCGCATCAAACATACATAATTTTTTCGGAACAATGATGGTAGGACACATAGGAGAAGATGCGACCGAGCAAATTTCTGCTATGGGGCTCGCTCTCCTCATACTCTTGCTCTTTACCTCTCCCATGAATGCGCTTGCTTCTTCTTCTCAAACATTTATATCTCAGTTCTGGGGTAGAGGAGAAAGAAAAAAAGCCCTTATGTCCTTTAAATCAATGCTATCTGTAAGCTTTTTCATAAGCTTATTTATGAGCGTAATTGTTTTTTCCCTTGGAGATTTTTTTATGAAGATATTCTCCCCGTCTCAGAAAGTCGCAGAGTATGGGAAAAAATTTCTATCAATAAGGGTAATCGGACTTCCAGCAACATCTATGACTTTTGTCATGAGGAGTTTTTTCGACGCAATAGGGGAACCAAAAAAGCATCTTGCTTTCAACCTATCTTCAACTATATTTTGTATAGTTCTATCATACATCCTTGTGTTCGGAATAATTTTCCCAAGGATGGAGCTTTATGGATTTTCTCTCGCTTCTTCTCTTTCGTCTTTCTTCGCATTATTTCACGCATTTTTAATAATAAAGCCATATCTCAAGGAACATTTTTCAGTATCAGAAATAAAAAGCGAAAACTACCGAACTGATATGTTTAACTTTTCTCTCAAAAATCTGAAACTCTCTTTACCTGCGGGATTAAGTCAATTCATTGCTTCTTTGAGTTTTCTTATCTTTATGTGGTTTTCAGGATTTTCAGGAGTTGAACATCAAGCGGTATCTTTCATACTTGTCAATATCCTCGGAGTTATAATGCTTCCTATGATGGCTATCGGGACATCTCTTGCAGGATTCACCGGTAGATTGATAGGAAAATCTGAAATAGAGAGAGCAGAAAATCTTCTCAAAAATATAATAATAGTTGTCGGTACTTTCTCCCTTTTTGCTTCACTTATACTTGTTATTCTTCCAGAGCTAACTATGAAGGTTTTTTCAAGCGAAAGAGAAATAATAGAGTCGGGTAGAATAACGCTTTTGACTTTTGCTCCATCTATCATATTTGTTTCTATCTCTATTATGCTCCTTAATGCACTTATAGGTCTTGGAGATACTAAATTCGTTGTTCTCGTGGAAACAACGCTTCACTTTTTGTTCTTTATACCTTCGCTTATAATACTCGGACCGATTATGAAGCTTGATTCATCTTTCCTTTGGGGTTTGATATCTATATATTTTGGATTTCTCTCGTTAGCGCTGATATTCAGAGTAAAATCAAGAAAATGGATAAAAAAAGTATTCTGACCTGAAAAATTGAAAGGAAAGAGTTAAAGAGAATAAAGAATTTAATGTGGAACTTATGATTGAAAAGCAGAAAATCTGGATAGTTGATTACGGTATGGGAAACCTCAAAAGTGTATGGGGAGCGTTCAACTTCTTCGGGGTCAGTGTGGTTGTCAGTTCTTCTTTTGAAAAAGCAGATAAAATAGTTATTCCCGGAGTCGGAGCTTTCGGACAAGCAATATATAACCTCAAAAAACTAAAACTATTTGAAAAAATAAAGGATGAGATTCTATCTGGAAAACCTACTCTTGGAATATGCCTTGGAATGCAAGTACTCTTCCAGTTCTCAGAAGAAAGCGAGGGAGTTGAAGGACTTTCAATATTGCGGGGAATTGTAAAAAACCTTAGAGATTTATCTCCAAATCTCAGAGTTCCTAACATAGGGTGGGGCAGAACAAATTTGAAAAAATCTCAAATTTTCACCGACCTTCAACAAGAAGAGTTTTTCTACTATATTCACTCATACTATGTCTTACCAGAAGATGAAAAAATTATATGTGCAAATTTCTCTTCGGAAAATATAAATTTCACATCTGCTATCAGTTTTCAAAATATTTTTGGAGTTCAGTTCCATCCAGAAAAGAGCGGATTGAAAGGACTAAAAGTGATTGAAAACTTCCTGAAATTGTGAGAAAAATTTGAAGGAAATAGATGAAAAAACTTGAACAAGTATTCAAAAATTCCTGAAAAAGCAAAATTTATCTTGAAACTTCAAAAATTCTAAAAATGGGGAGGAGAAATTATGTTTGATTTTTCATTAAATGAACAGCAGGACTTACTTGTAAAGACCGTTGAAGAATTTGCGAGAAAAGAGATAAGAGAAAAAATAAGAGAATTTGAAGAAAAAGGGGTAGATGAACTGAGGAAAAAAGTATTTGAAATAGGATTATCTGGTGTTGAGTTTCCCGAAGAGTTAGGCGGGGCTGGAATGGGAATGCTTGAAAGAGCTCTCGTCCTTAAAACGATGGCTGAAAAAGGAGATGGAGGTACAACTTACTCCCTGTTTTCATTTTTACCTCCTTTGTATGCCCTATATGAGCTTTCGGATACAGAAAAAACAAAGGAAATCATAAAAAAGGTTCTGCTGGGAAAAGAGAAAATTGCACTTGCCAAATCAGGTATATATCAAGATAATGTAACAACAAGAGCAAAAGTTGATAAAAACCTCACAACATTGGTCGTAGAAGAAGAAAATCCAGGCATAATTGTTTTCTTCGGCGAAGAAAATGGTAAAATATCTCTCTATATTTCGCGAAAGTTCAAAAAAGAAAAGAAACTATTCAGATCAGGAGTGTTTTCCTCACCTGCTTACGAGTTCAATATTGAACAATGGGATAAGGTTGCAGAAAATTTCATAGGAACAGAAAAATGGTCAAGATTTATCGCAAGAATACATATAATGTTATCTGCTATATGTACAGGGATAGCAAAATGCGCATCTGATTACGCTCTTGAGTACGCTCTTGAAAGGATTGCATTCGGTCGTCCAATTGCTTACCATCAGGCAATTTCTTTTATGCTCGCCGATATGAACACCACATCAGATGCCCTTGAAATCCTACTCCTGAAATCCGCATGGGATTTTGATAACTCAAAACAATACTGGCAAGATTCTACAACAGAACTTGTTTTAGAATCTCTTGATATTGTGAAGAAGGTGACTTCTGATGCTGTTCAGGTTCTCGGTGGGCACGGATACATAAAAGACCACCCGGTAGAAAAATGGATGCGCGACTTTGAAGATATAATAAATGCTTTCGGTAGCCCCCTCAGGTTTGAAGGAACTATAAAAAACCTTCAAACAGGTTTTTAAAAATTACAAGAGAAAAATTTTGATTTTTAGGAGTAAATAAAAAGGAGGAGGTATAAGAAAATGGAGTTTGAACTTTCTGAAAATCACAGACAGATTCTTGAACTTTTGAAATGGCTCGCAAAAGAAAAACTTAGACCTCTCGGATTGGAGTATGATAAAAAAGAAGAACCAATCCCTCCCGACCACCCATTCTTCAAAGAGATAAAAGCAATGGGAATAGGTATAGGAGTTATGGGTGGTGACGATGGAGGAGAGAAAACAGAAGCAGAAAGCAGATTGAAAAGCATGCTCGGAGATAAACAAAATCCCATGCTCGCAACTCTATCAATACTTGCTGCTGAAATTTTAGCTTGGGGAGACCAGGGCGTGTTTATGTCATTTCCCGGTCCTGGGCTTGCATCTCCTCCAATAAGAATAATGGCTACTCCTGAGCAGAAGAAGATATTTTATGATTCATTCAAGGGAGATGAGCCGAAGTGGGGTGCATTCGCTTTAACAGAACCTGGTGCCGGATCAGATGTTGCACGAATAAGAACAACAGCAAGAAAAGAAGGTAAATACTATATTCTCAACGGTGAAAAAATGTATATCACAAATGGGGCAAGGGCAGAATGGGTTGTAGTGTTCGCTACGGTTGACCCCAAACTCGGAAGAGCTGGACATAGAGCTTTCCTCGTAAGAAAAGGCACACCCGGCTTCAAGGTTTCAAGAATTGAAAAGAAAATGGGACTTCACGCTTCCGAGACCGCTGGGCTTTTGTTTGAGGACTGCAAAATAGAAGAAGAATTTCTCCTCGGAGGGGAAGAGTACTACAAATCAAAAGAAGGGTTCAAGGGAGCTATGGAAACGTTCAACATGACTCGTCCAGCAGTTGCTGCCATGGCGGTCGGAATAGCTCGTGCTGCATATGAATATACAAGAGATTACTTCGCAGAAAACTATATACTGAACGCGGTATCACCATTTGCCTCAAGAGTGAGAACCGAACTTGAAAGAATGAAAAGAAAGCTTGACCTCGCCAGACTCGTATGTGTAAGAGCTGCTTATCTTATGGATATGAAAAAACCAAACGCTAAGGAGGCATCACAGGCAAAAGCATTCGCTCCTCCCATCGCCCTTGATGTTGTTTCAAGATGTGTAGAACTCCTCGGTGAAGAAGGAACCCTGGAATATCACCACATAGTCAATAAAGCTTACAGAGATATAAAGATATTTGATATATTTGAGGGAACTGGACAAGCTCAAAGAATAGTTATATCAAAGCGACTTTTTGCAAGCAAAGGGAAACCTACTGAATGGACAGAATCAAATTGAAAACAATAAAAACAAAAAAAACTTCATGAAAATAAAAATACCTTGAACTAATCTGATAACATAAAGAGGAAGGAGGGCTTTTTATAATGGCAGGACTGCTCGAAAACAAAGTTGTGATAATAACCGGTTCAGGTAGAGGTATAGGAAAGGAAACAGCAAAAATATGTGCATCTGAAGGAGCATGCGTGGTCATAAATGATGTTGATCCGGAGCCAGCACTTGAAACACTTGAAGAAATACGAAAAAACGGAGGAAAAGCTACGGCTTACATAGGTGATATATCAGATGAAAGCGGTGCAAGAGACATAGTAGAACTCGCAAAAAATGCATTCGGGAAAATTGACGCGCTTGTAAATAACGCTGGAATAACAAGAGATTCTCTACTTGTCAGAATGGAAGTTGAAAAGTGGGACGAGATAATGAAGGTTCACCTTCGGGGTGCTTTTTTATGCACAAAAAACGTCGTTTCAGAGATGATAAGGCAAAAAAATTCCGGCTGTATCATAAACCTCTCTTCACCTGCTGGTCTGAGGGGTAATATAGGTCAGGCAAACTACGCTTCTGCTAAAGCTGGGCTCATGGGCTTTACACTCACTCTTGCAAAAGAGCTTGAAAGATATAAAATAAGAGTTAATGCTATCGCTCCTATTGCATGGACACGCCTTACCCAAGCTATTCCAGAAGATGTTCTTAAAAAAAGAGGAGAAGAGTTTGCTCAAAAACTCAAATCTGCAAAACCTGAATTCGTCGGGCATCTTATCGCCTTCCTCATATCAGATAAAGCACAACATATAACGGGACAAATATTTGGAGTTTTTGGCGAAGAATTTCATATATGGTCTCCCCCAAAAATAGTTTTCAGGAAACAAAAACCCGGCGGATTCCAGATAAACGACTATATCTCTATTCTCGAAGAGATAAATTTGTACCTTCAAAAACCAGAAGAAAATGTAGGTTAAAAAATCAGAGGTAAAGGACTTGAAAATCAATTATCTGAAGACCTAATTCCTTTTTCATCTATTGTTCTCCGTTTCTCTCTGTAAATCTGGTATTTCTTCATTTTGTCCTACTTTCCTCATCTCTTTTACTTTATTAATGTTTTCAAGGTGTTCCTCGTATGTCTCCGCAAAAAAGTGAGTTCCATCTCCTTTTGCAACAAAATAAAGATATTTGGTTCTCGCTGGATTTAAAACCGCATCTATTGATGATACTGTGGGATTACATATGGGAGTGGGTGGCAGTCCATCTCTTGTATATGTATTGTGAGGTGAATCTATTCTGAGATGGAAAGGTTTTGGAGGGGTTCCAAAAATTTTCAGTCCATAGAGCGCGGTTGGATCTGCCTGCAATCTCATAGATTTTTTCAACCTGTTCAAAAATACAGAAGCTATAATCGGTTTTTCAAACTCAAAAGTTGATTCTTTTTCAACTATTGAAGCGAGTATAAGAACTTTGTAAAATCCCATGTTCCCCATCAATTTTAATCTTCTTTCTCCAACCTTTTTTATAAAGTTTTCATACATTGTGTGTATTATCAATCTTGGGTCTGAGTTCTTTGTGAAAAGGTAAGTATCTGGATACAAAAATCCCTCTGCGGTTTCGTAATTTATACCTATCTTTTTCAAAAACTCCGGGTTTTCAGCCCAATATAGAAAATCATCTTTACTTTTCAGTATGCCTGACTCCACTAAATTTTCTGCTATCTCATATATGCTTTCTCCCGGAATTACCGTTATTTTCCTTTTGTAAAAGTTAGAGGTTGTGAGGAGTTCAGTTATATCTTTTGGTGAGAGATTCCCGTAAAGTTCAAACTCACCTGCCATAAATTTTTTTGCTTTGCTCCTTGCAAATATTCTGAAAGAAAGAGAATATTTTAGAAGATTCATGCTTACGAGCTTTTCTGCAATTGATTTTAATGATTCTCCCTTATTTACCTCTATAAGCAGGGGTTTTAATATCTCTCTTTTTTTAGCATAGTCAAAAAAGTAAAGATACAGAAAGAAAGCAAAAACGCTTGTGAAAATAAATGATAAGATTATGGTAGCTGAAAGAATTAATTTTCTTCTTTCGGGCACGAAATAATATTAATCATCAGGTCGGGTAGAGGAAAAAAGTTTAATGAATTAAAAAATTCCCAAGTATGAGAGAAATAACCGCTCCTAAGATGAAAATCAAAAAGTCGCTTATTGTTTTCAGGTAAGGAATGAAATCGTGAATTGCAACGTAAATCAGTATTCCGGCAGATAATGGAGAGAATATAGAAACTACCTCGGAGAAATCAAGCAATCTATAAGCAAACAAAACCCCTATAACATTAAAGATAGAAAGAAGAGATATAAACATAGTTGCTCTTTTTATACTTTGTCCAGAATATATCACAGAAAGAATAAAACCATCTACTAACTTATGAAAAAGTATAGGAAGGAGGAAGATTAAGAATTTGTCTGTTGAAAGAAGGAATCCTCCGAGGAAAAATCCATCTATGAGATAATGTATCCCGAGTCCAAAAAATATCTGCGGAGAAAAAGGGTTATCACACTCCCAGCAAGCGAGCGTCTCATTAGATATGTGTTCTCCCCTCAAAAGGTTTATCTTATCAAGCAATACAGATATAACTACTCCTGCAAACATAAAAATTGAAACTTTTTCGGAAGAAGAAACCTCAATAGATTCGGGAAGAACTCTTAAAAAGACGACAGAGAGTATTATACCAGAAGCCAGAGGAAATATTACTTTTGCTTTCTCCCTTGAAAATTTCAGAAAAAACATTGAGGAGATGACCGGGACGAAAAATAGTGTTGCTATTACTGATGAAATTCTCACAAAATCCATAAATCAAAGAATTTATCATTGATTTTTCTTTTTTCTTATTTTCTAACTATCTCTGTCATATGTGCCCCTTTTGGTTCAAAATGAATTGAGCAGTTTTCAACTTCAAGGTTTATCTCTTTCAGCTTCTGCTTCAGATTTTGTTCTATTTGGTGGGCAATATTGTGGGCTTCTTGTAATGAGAAGTTCCCATCAATCTGAATTGTCAGCTCTAATCTTATAGTTCTTTCAGAGGAGAAAGAGGTTTTTATTTCGCGAACAGAAATATCACTTTTTTCCTCAAGTACAAGCTCTTTTATTTTTGATATAAGTTCTTGGCTTGGAGCTCTATCTACAAGAAATTTTTCAACTCTGAATATTCCTACTGCTCCGTTTAAAAATAGCAGGGCACATATGATGAGGGAGAATATTGAGTTTATCTCGGGCAGAAATTTCAGAGAAAGGTATGTGCTTACGACAACGAAGAATGTTTGGAGAAGGTCTATTGCTTCGTGAAAAAACTCACTTCTCATGGCAGAAGATTTTTTATCTCTTATATATAGTGCAAAGAGAATTATTATAATTGTCATCATCACAAGCGAGGCAACAGAATATTTCAGCGATACCTCTTCCGGAGCCCTTTTGAAATTGAGTATAACATAGGTTGCTGTTATCCCACTTATGAAAATCTGGAAAACACTGATAATCAGAGAACCAAAAGCATCATATTTTTTGTGTCCCCAGTGATGAGTTTTATCTGCTTCCTCTTGCGATAAATTAAAGAAAAAGGCAGAGAGAAAGAGAGTCATTAGATTTTTCAAAGAATCAACACCGTCTGAAAACAGAGCATTATTACCTGATATAATTCCAGAAATAATTTTGAAAATTGTTGTCGAAACATAAATGATAAATATGAACCTCAAAAGCATCATAATATTATAATCCTTCTCTAAATAATAAAAACTGCTTTTTATATTTTCATTTGAGAAAATTCAGAATTTATTTTTCAATGTGGCACGAGTGGAAAGATGAAGAGCTATCGAAAGACCCAAGATATAAACTCTTATTTATAAAGTCGTTTGGAGAAGCCGAAAGCGAGTTTATGGAAAAAGGCGTGTTCGGAAGAAAAGGAATTGAAACTCTAACCCAAAGATATATGCTAATCAAAGTTGATGCAGAAGAAAGACCAGACATATTTTTAAGATACGCACTGAAAACAACGCCAACTGTCATAATACTTACAAGAGATGGAAAAATCATAGGTGGAGGAAATTTCTGCGACTACGATACCTTCATAAAGTTTATGGTTGAACTTGGAACACTCATCACAAAACAAAAACATGTAATAGAAAATATTGCAGCAGAAGATGTCAGAGAAGATGATGAAGAGATTTTTTCTGAAATTGGAGCGGAATTTATAAACCAGATAAACTCCTCTATACCTCAACTATTAGATAAACTTTTGAAATCATCTCTGATTTCTCCTAAGATTCTTTTTCTTGCGCTTGATTTCTTTATAAAAAATGGAGATGAAGCAAATGCGAGGAAAGTGATTGAACTCCTTTCAAAAGCAGAAGATAAAGTAGAAGGGGGGTTATTTTCTTCGCAGTCCGCCGAGAACCCTCTGAAATTCTCAACTCAAAAAAGCTCTCTTATAAATGCAAAATACGCACTTTTACTCAAAAAATTCTACGAAAAATTCAAAGATGAAGAGATACATAAAAAGTTTGTTCGGCAGTTTGAATTTTTGAAAACCCTATCTAATCAGAACTTTTTTATCAATAAGATCGCAGAAGATGAAGAATACTATAAATCTACAAAAAGCATAAGAGATATAAGGCAGAAACCTCAAAGAGATGAGAGGTTGTTCTTTGATGTGAATCTTGAAATAGCCGAGATTCTTGTAGAGATGGGAGAGATAGCCGAAGCGAAGAAAATAACAGATTATGCTATTTCTGAACTTGTTGAAGTATCTGACGAAGAGATAAAAATCTTTCACTCAAACAAAAAAGATACTTCTAACCTCCTGTGCGATGTTTCTCAAGGAATTATAACTCTATACAAAATCTATAAAGAGACAAGAGAAGAAAAGTATAAGGAACTCATAGCAAAATTTGAGAAAGTTTTGAACTCAAAAAAAGGTGAGGTTCTTTACTTTGATTTCAACAAAAACGGCTTCGGTGCCCTGAAAAAGAAAAAAATAGACATTTTGGCAAACATAAAGGTATCAAAATATTTTGAACTTATCGGAGAAAAGGAGAAATCAGAGAAGATCAAAAGATTGCTCATGCCTTACGCTATGACAAAAGATACATTCGCATTTTTATACGCCTTATTATAAAAACGCCTGATATGATAAGGGTGGCAATAGTTGGAAGAGTCAACACGGGAAAATCTACGCTTTTTAACGCTCTCGTTGGTTCCTCTGTCTCAATAACATGGAAGGAGCCAGGAACAACAAGAGATGTTGTAGAGGCAATAGCTCACTCAAAAAAAAGAAGCTATATACTTATGGATACAGCAGGATATACTTTTGAAGATGACCCCATGTATGAGATTTTCAAAGCTCAATCAGATAAGGCAATAGAAAAAGCAGATATAATAATAGCTGTCTTTGATTTGAACTCCGGCTTCACAGATTTAGATGATATGGTAAGAAAGAAAGTTATAAGAAGCGGTAAGCCATTTATTTTCGTTGTGAACAAAGTTGATTCAAAAAATCTTGAACTTCTTGCGCATTCCGAGTTCTCACTCCTTGGTAAAAATTTCATAACTGTATCTGCTCTCCACAAAAAAAACATAGAAAAAATCTTTGAAGAACTTGACAGAATAGCAGATGAGCTTGAAAAGGAGAAATCAGAAAAATCAGATTTCTATTCCGAAGAAGAAACCTTTGACATTAAAATGCAAGAAATACTCTCTATACAGAGTTTGAAAGAATTGGAAAGAAAAATAGACGAAGAGAGAGAAAAAGAAATTCAATCTGCGTTCAGAAGAGAAATTCTGAAAGAGAGCGAAGAAGCAGAAAAGGAAACAAATAAAGAACTTGACGAAAAAAAAGAAAAAAGAGAGAAAATAAGGATATCGTTTGTTGGAAGACCAAATGTTGGAAAATCATCTCTCATAAATGCAATTTTGGGCTATGAAAGATGTGTGGTATACGATAAGCCGGGGACAACAAGAGATGCAATAAGAATTCCGTTTCAGTTCGACAACACCAATTTCATACTAGTAGATACGCCCGGCTTGAGGAAAAAATCAAAAGTAGATGTTGGAGGGCTTGAATTCAAGTCAGTAGGCAGGTCTCTTACAGCTATTTTTGTCTCAGACATCTGCGTCCTTGTTATAGATTCTGCGGAGGGTGTAACTCATCAAGATAAAGCTATAGCTGGTCTGATAGAAAGAAGGGGAAGAGGACTTGTTGTTGCGTTCAACAAAATAGATATAATAAAAGAACTCAAACCTGCAGGAGGGATAGGCACTTTCGTTTCTGCTCTGCAATCTTCTTTGAAGTTCATAAAGTGGGCTTACTTTATTCCTGTATCTGCAAAGACAAGATATGGTATTGATGGTCTTCTTTCCGCGATAAAATCATCTTACCAGAGCTGGATAAAAAAACTCAAACCATCTCAACTTCTCAAAATAAGAGAGAGATTGCTTCTGCTTGATTTTATGAGGAATCAGAACCCGAAAATTTTTCAGCTAACAGTAAAGCCACCGACATTTCTTGTGTATGTTAACGAGCCAGAAAATCTGAAGAAGTATCAGGTGAAACATATAGAAAAGATAATCCGTCAGCTCTATGGGTTTTATGGAAGTCCGATTCATTTCAGAGTAAAAAGACACGGAGAACCATACTGAAAAACAAAAAATACATCTCTTCACTTTATCAACCCGTATTTTTCTTTTGAGAAATTGTAGATTTTGAGAAGAACCATTTTGAAAACTTCAGCCGGATCATTTTCTCCGTCCACAATAAAAACACTATCTTCTGTCTTTGATATTTCAATATAGTATTCTCTTACTCTTCTCAAAAATTCCTCTCCTTCTCTTTCAAATCTGTCTTTCTTATTTTCATCTTGCTTGTATCTTTCTTTCAACCTCGCAATTCCGACTTCCGGTCTGACATCAATCACTATTACAATTTCAGGTTCTACACCACCCGTTGAGAGGTAGCAGAGCATAGGGAGTGTCTCTGGAAATAGCATTCTCCCTCTTCCCTGATATGCGAGAGTAGAGTGAGAGAACCTGTCAGAGATAACGATTTTTCCTTTTCTGAGTGCTGGCTTTATAATCTCTTCAACAAGCTGCCTTCTCGCTGATAGGAACAAAAATAGTTCAGCAGTGGGAGAAATTTCTATGTTTGACTTCAGTATTTTTCTTATTTTTTCTCCGAGTTTTGTAGTTCCGGGGTCTTTCACAAGAATTGCTGGGAAACCGATTTTTTTGAGTGTTGAGGTGAGAATTTTTGCCTGTGTTGTTTTTCCTGAACCTTCTATGCCTTCAAAAGATATAAAGTGGGGAATATCGCGTAATCTCTTGAAATCAGAGAGTATATCTTTTATCTCACTATCTATCATCTATACCTGAAAAAATATTTTCCGAAAAAATTATTAATGCATTTTCAGATTGTGTGGCTTCCTCCATTTACTGAAGTGAAGGGCTTCCCGCTTTACAGGGAACTTTCCCTCCCTCTGTGGGCATAAGTTCGGGACAGCCCATCCCTTATCTATTGCCAAAACTCTTTCAGATTTGGAATCTTTAATTTATTGCCTTCTATACAAAAATGTTGCGGAATTCGAATGCTATTCATTAAACAAATCTGCAACAAACTATCTGTCTCGTGAGGAATTCTTCTTGCTTATACATATATTTTTTAAAACAAACAAAAAACAAAAAATTTCTGAAAAGCTTCGATTTTATCACTATTTCGTAAAATAAAAAGTAATATGGCAGAGAAAAAATCAACCAGAAAAAGTAAGAAGAGAGCAAAGAGAAATTATAATTATACTGATAGCGATATGGAAGAGAGGAGAAAATCTAAAAGGTATCCTACGGAAATTGAGGTCAGATATTCATCAGAGCAAGGGTTAGCTGTGGAGTGGATAACAAATATATCAAAAGGAGGGATGTTCATAAAGTCAGAAAATCCACTTCCGCCGGGAACCCCTCTCAAAATAACTTTCTCCGTCCCCGGAAGAGAGGATTTATCTATTGAGGTTGAAGGAGTTGTCAGGTGGAAGGCAGAACCATCTGATCCATCTATAATACCCGGAATGGGAGTTGAAATAACGAAAATAGATGAAAAAAACAGAAGGATATTTGAAGAGCTTATTGAGAGTTTGACAAAAAAACAAAATCAGAAAACAGCTTGAAATTATCTTTTTCTTATATAGAATTTAAATACACCGCTTCCCTCTTGTGAGGCAATCAGTTCATGTCCTGTTTGAGAGCAGAAAGCGGGAAAATCTTTTTTCGCCCCCGGGTCATCTGCAAGAATGAGCAAAATCTGTCCTGAACTCAATTGGTCAAGGTATTTTCTTGCCTTTATAACGGGCATAGGACATCTCATACCCCTTGCGTCAAATTCTAAATCCGGCTTCAGCACATCTCTTTCTATTTTCTCTCTTGATTCCATATTTGATTTTATCCTCCTTTAATTATTTAAAAACTTTTCATATAAATAGGCAAATTCCTCCTTTTGCTTCTGATATAAATGTAGCTGCTCCGACTATTTCTTGAACTTCATCTATGAGCTGGTCTTTATCTATTCCAAGTATACTGCACGAGGTAGAGCAGGCGTAAAACTTGACTCCGGATTCTTTCGCTGCCTGAAAGAGTTCATCTAGGGTAGGGGAGCCGGTCTTTTTCATAAGAACTTTCATCATAGCTGGAGCAAGTCCAGCCATGTTCATTTTTGACAGACCAAGGGAGTTCAGCCCTTTTGGCATCATCATCTCCATCATCTTTTGAATGAAGTTTTTACCTTTGAACTTTCTCTTTTTCTTTATGAGAGAAAGCCCCCAGAATGTAAAGAATATTGCGACATCCATCCCGAGCGATGCAGCAGTTCCCGCAAGTGTAAGTACAGCAAACGCCTTATCCATATCTCCTGAAAAGCAAATTATTCTCAATTTGTTGTGCGGATCTAATCCTTCTATTTGTAACGTTCTTTCTTTTTCTTGGGGCATCTTTTGGCTCACCTCCCTTCTGTTAATCTATTTATATTAGCCATTTTCTTTTGCAAGTTGGAATTTTGCGGTTTTGCTGAATTTTGAATTTATTGTTTATTTTTTACTTTTGCAAAACTTGATTTTTCAAGATTAATCTTTTTTTGATTTTGGAGAGGTGCCGGAGCGGACGAACGGGACGGACTTGAAATCCGTTGGGGGCGATGAGCTCCCTCGTGGGTTCAAATCCCACCCTCTCCGCCATCAATATATGAAAAAATCATCACCTGCAAAATTTCTGAAATCAAAAATACTCGTCTTATTCTCCGTTCCCGTATTTTTATCCCATATACCAAATTCCTTTGCAGATTATCCTGATACCTTACCTTTTCAAGACACAATAAGAATTGAATCTCTCAGAAAAGATATGATAATTCCATTTCTTCAACTAAGGTTCTCAATGTGGCAGAAAAAAATAAATGTTCAAAATTTATCGCTTAACCTTGATAACTACTCAATATTAACATCTGTCAAGGGAGTGAACTATGGATGGGAACAGTTGGTAAAGCTTTCTGGAAATAAAGTATCTGTTCAGGACTTTGATGTCGTATTTTCAACCGAATATGCTTTTTCAGAGTCATTCTTCGCAAGAGCAAGTATATTTTCAAGATATAGAACTTTTGGACCAATTTCGTCTTTTGGACTGGGTGACATATTTTTATCTTTTTCTTTCAGGTTGATGAGAGAACCAGTTGAGATATTTCCTGGCTTTTCAGCAGTTATACCTCTCGCGGGAGAACCAGATGAAAATCTCATAACTTTCAGAAGAATTAATGTTTCATCTTTCGGCGTAGATTTTCCGTTTCAGTTGCTTGCGAAAAAAAGAATTCAGTTTGGAGAAACCGAGCTATCTCCTCATGCTCTGATGGGATACATTTTAAGAATAGGTTATATAATGTTTGGGCAGAACGTTTTTCCAGGAGATATTGTGTTTGGTGGTGCCGGCATATCTTCAAGGATAAGAAATTTTTTTCTGACGCAAGGAGATTTAGCTCATGACCTTGGGGTTTCTTCTTCAATCTTTGTGCTTCACGGGTTTCCAGAATCGCAAGATGCTTCTATATATAAGGTGACGGGGACTTCATGGGATATTGTGAAGTTAAAGATAAATCCTTCTTTTATTTTGAAGAAGGAATTTGAGGAGCTTGGTAAAAAGCAGGTGAGGGAATTTGCATTCGTTGAGCTTTCTCTGTTCTTCACCTTATATGAAAGAAGCTTTATTTATCTTGAGAATCAGGAGTATATTTTGCAGAGGTTCCCGTTTTTAGACAGGGTAAAACCGGGCTTTTCTTCAATTCTGTCAGCAGGTCTGATATTCTGAACTGATTATTTCACCAATTTATTTTCTCAATTTCTTAACAAAACTGTTAAAAAATCAGGAAATTAACCGAAGGGTTTCTTGCTGATCTCTGATTTACTTGACATAATGTCCCTTATCGGAAGTTAGAAAAACTACTTTTATTTTATTTTTCTTATTTCCCCCCTTGATGCATCTATTTCATTATAAAATGTATAAATCCCAACCCTTTTGACCTTCTGATAAATTCCTTTAACCGAAACTTCATCACCTTCATAAAGTTTTATATGACCAAAACTGAAAACCTTTATTCTTCCCCCTTTATCTACAAGCTCAAAAACCGTATATGGACTACCTTTCCTTGAAACCTTGTACTGAATTTTAAAGCATTTCCCAATAACCTGAACATATTTACCATCGTATTTATCTGGATTTGAAAGGATTTCAGAAATACTTACATTTGTTTGAGCATTAGCGCTCTCTTCATTTCAAGCGCGCTGAACTCAGAGCGTTTTTTATCTTAACCGTATTACCTTCCAACTCAAAAACCCACTTGGTATATATAACATAATCTTCTTCAGGAGTATAATAATAATAATTAACTCCACTGTCAATAGTTCCTACCGCATCTCCATTAAGAGATACAAATTTCAAAGTATAAGTTGGCGAGAAAAACGGTACCACCTCTTTTTTTGCATATAAAATCTTTCCAGCTTTCTCAAGTACAAGCA